>PJUD01000058.1_pt1 | contig 177024 bp, 138 predicted proteins | sample 1512341 | NCBI WGS metagenome assembly PJUD01 (sample SAMN08177675, study PRJNA422409) | Feces metagenome, whole genome shotgun sequencing project. | isolation source: Chicken feces (3) enriched on wood chips: beechwood xylan treatment | host: Gallus gallus | place: USA: Madison | collected...
AATGTAAGTTGAAATTCTACGTTGTATATATTCACAATAATTCCAAAAAACGTTGCAAACATACGAAAACATAATCTGACTTTCACTTAAATTTAGTCATATTTTTAACACATCGCCCAAAACCGTTAATTTTATTTTAATACTCCGCTAACATCTGCCCACACAATTCTACTTTAAAATAAGACAATTTTAATAATTATATTTGCGAACTTTAAATTATCCTATAATTAGTTACATTTAGGTTCATTGCAATAGCAATGGTATAGACTTACTAATATACAACAATATATGGCTTTATCTTCAGATATCAATATAAAAAATAAAAAAGCTTCTTTTGAATACCACTTACTGGACAAGTACATTGCAGGAATTCGATTATTGGGTACAGAAATAAAATCCATACGCGAAGGAAAGGCAAATATTAACGATAGTTTCTGTAGTTTTTTTGAGGACGGATTATACATCCGTAACATGCACATTGCCGAATACTCCATGGGATCTTTCTATAACCATGAGGCAAAACGTGACCGTCAACTGCTATTGACAAAAAGAGAATTAAAAAAACTGAAAGAGAAGGGGGAAGAACGTGGTTTTACCATTGTACCCTTACGCATCTTTATCAGTTCCCGGGGTTTTGCCAAAGTTGAAATTGCCTTGGCACAGGGTAAAAAGGATTTTGACAAACGTGAAAACATCAAAGAAAGAGATGTTAAACGTGAGCTTGATCGCGTGATGAAATTCTAGCTTAACGCGCCAGGACAAATGCGCCTGGCGTCATTCCTACCCTGCTTTTAAAAAGCCGGACAAAGTAGTTGACATCATTGAATCCAGCACCATAGCAAGACTCCTTTACATTACGGGTGAGTAAAAGCATTTTTTTGGCTTTCTCTATTCGCTGTTGGATCACATACTCCATCGGACTAAGTCCAAGTTCACGATTAAACATCCGCGTAAGGCTCGCTTTGCTCATGTGAGCAGTCCGCTCCAATAAACCAATTGAAATTTTCTCGGTAATATGTTTCTGAATAAATTCCTGCACATGTAACAGTACCTTGTTGGGCGACTTCCCAATTTTTAATGCAATCAGCGACTGTGACTGAAGTAGCCGAATCGTAAGCTCTTTAAAAGTCAAATCTGCAAGTACATCTTTCAACGGATTTTCGCTAATAATAATTTGAAACAACTTATTTACCAGGTCGGCGAGCTCAGTCGAATTGTACAGATGAAAAAAATCCGGATCAAGCCGCCAGTGATTAAATTGTTCTTTCGGATAAAACTCATTAAGATAGTCCAAAACCGCATCTATTTTCTCCTTATGAATCGTTAAAGCAGTACATTGTGTGGGCTGGTCGAGCGTCGCTTCCGGAAAGTCAATATGCATAGCCACCGATGCAGGCAACACCATCATCTGACCGGGCAGATAGTCAAAAGCCTTTACATTCTCCAAATGCATGATCTTTTTACCTTGGATCATGTTAATCATAACCAAATCATCAAAACATAAAGGTACATGCTGCGACACCCGATAGGTTTCGTAGATATTAAGCTCCAAACTATCCAACGTAAATGCACGTCGGTTCTCTACCAATGTGCTAAGCTCCCGTGCCCGAGAAAATGGCAATGTATGAATCAGCGTTCTGTCTCCCATAGTGCAATAAATAAATACAATTGGCAGTCAATCAAATATAACAAAAAAATAAATTATAGTCGAAATTCATCTGCCACAATTGTGCTATGTTTTGGATCAATTCTGCTACGCTATTGAATAATTGCTGGCTAACTTTGATAAGAAGGGAATAAAAATAATTAATAATAAACCATATGAGCGCAATTAAAAGACCATCGTTCAAAGAACGATATGACAACTACATTGGTGGTAAATTTGTCGCACCAATTCAAGGAAAATACTTCGATAATATCTCGCCGGTAGACGGAAAAGTGTTTACTCAAGTTGCCCATTCAACAAAAGAAGATCTGGATCTCGCTGTCAACACTGCAGCCAAAGCTTTTGAAACCTGGGGAAAAACCTCCGCTACAGAACGAAGTATTATCCTCAATAAAATTGCTGACCGCATTGAAGCTAATTTAGAATATATCGCAGCCGTTGAAACGATAGACAACGGAAAAGCGGTACGTGAAACACTCAATGCGGATATCCCATTAGCCATCGACCATTTCCGGTATTTTGCTGGTGTAATCCGTGCTGAAGAGGGGTCCATAAGCGAACTGGACAGCAATACGGTGTCGCTGATTGTACACGAACCAATCGGAGTTGTTGCACAGATTATTCCATGGAATTTCCCGATTCTAATGGCTGTATGGAAACTAGCTCCGGCCCTTGCTGCAGGGAACACTGTCGTGTTAAAACCTGCTGAAAGTACACCAGCATCTATTCTTGTTCTTATGGAAATCATCGGTGATTTGATTCCTGCCGGAGTGGTCAATATCGTCAACGGTTTCGGCGCAGAGCTTGGTCGTTCCTTGGTCACCAATCCAAAGGTTTCCAAAGCAGCATTCACAGGTTCCACAGCAACAGGACGTTTGGTCATGCAATATGCGACTGAAAATATCATCCCGGTAACCCTGGAATTGGGAGGAAAATCGCCCAATATTTTCTTCAGTTCGGTAATGGATGCAGATGATGCATTTTTGGACAAAGCAGTTGAAGGCGCGGTATTATTCGCGCTCAACCAGGGCGAAATTTGCACCTGCCCCTCTCGCCTACTGATCCAGGAGGATATTTATGAAAAATTCATTGCTAAAGTGATCGATCGGGTTAATCAGATCAAAGTTGGGGATCCATTAGACCCAACAACAATGATGGGTGCTCAGGCATCGAAGATTCAAAAAGATAAGATCATGTCCTATATTAAACTTGGCAAAGAAGAAGGAGCCGAAGTATTGACTGGCGGAGATGAAAACAATGTTGGTGCTGGTTTTGAAGAAGGCTACTACATCAAACCCACCCTATTCAAAGGAGATAATAGCATGCGCATTTTCCAGGAAGAAATCTTCGGCCCCGTGCTTGCAGTGACCACGTTCAAAGACGAACAAGAAGCAATTGCCATCGCTAACGATACCATGTATGGTCTCGGAGCAGGTGTATGGACCCGAGATGCACATCAGCTTTATCAGGTTCCACGTGCTATACAAGCTGGACGCGTATGGGTAAATCAGTACCACTCCTACCCAGCCGGTGCTCCATTTGGCGGATACAAACAATCAGGAATTGGACGGGAAAACCATAAAATGATGCTGGCCCACTACAGACAGGCCAAGAATATGTTGATTTCCTACAGTAAAGAAAAACTTGGTTTCTTTTAACTAAAAAAAACTGGGTATACTTTTCGAACAGCTTAGTACCCGAGTTTAGGGGGAGCAAATGCTGCCCCTTCCGCTTAATTTCATATGAACCAACGCTAAAATATAGAAACGGATTTCACCATGATTAATAGATTAGACATCACTGAAAAAGCAAAGGAGCTCATTCATGAACTTGAAGCGAAGCATGGTAAATTAATGTTTTATCAGGCCGGAGGCTGCTGCGAGGGTACGCAACCACAGTGTTTTGAGGAAGGAGGGTATTTTCCAAGGACGTATGACGCCATGATCGGATTAGCTGAAGGATATGAATTCTGGGTGGATCGTGATCTCTTTGAATATTGGAAACATGCACATTTCACCCTCGATGTACTAGATGGTTTTGGTCCCGGAGGATTCTCATTGGAAACTCCACTGGGTAAAACTTTCAAAGTTCATTATCGCCTATTTACAGTCGAAGAGCTTAATGATCTCAGCCCAATCAAGCGAAACGAATGACTAAAAAGCATAAAACACCATAGAACACAACACTGTAGAGATGACCTATAGAATTTTTGGATCACTCTCTCAAAGAAAAAAGGGGCGCAGATGCGTCCCTTTTTCGATGTTATAATTTTAAAAAATTCTCCCTTGAGTTTCCACATTCGGAAGCTAAAATTTTATTCAATATCCAAGCCTTCAAGGACTGGAATTGGCTGTTTGTTTTCATCTAGGGCAACAAATGTAAAAACACCCTCAATGGCCAGTTCTCTTCCCTCCTTGTACATATGTTCCAAAAATATCTCGACCTTCACCTTCAAGCTGGTCCGGCCTACATTCTGAACCCTTGCGATAGCTTCAATAATACTTCCGGAAGGAATTGCCTTATTGAAGTCTATACGATCTGTCGACACAGTCACCAACGTTTTGCGGCAAAATCGTGTTGCAGCCATAAACGATACTTCGTCCATAATGGACATCGCCTTGCCGCCGAATAAAGTATCGTGATGATTCGTCAAAAACGGAAACACGGTCGTGCAGACGTGTGTTTCTGATAAATCAATACGTTCTTGTAAAGTCATTTATTTTTTTATTAAGTGGATTTAAGAGGAGACAAATGTAAACCAATCTAGCTCCAGTTCCGTCATTTTTATTCCATATTTTCGTCGATATCCACTCCTATACCTTTCAATAAAAGCGAAGCATTGAATATTTTACATTCTCCTATCTTCAGCTTATAATCAAACAGCATCTGACCCTCGTCGACACGAATGTCAAAATGGTAATTTTTGATATCTCCCGGAAATTCCTCTTGTAAACTGGACAGCTGTAAGTCATGTGTAGCCACCATGCCTTTACCATCCAATCGAACCAGTTTCTTTATGATTGCACGGGAGCCAAGATATTTGTCGACAGAATTTGTCCCACGAAGCATCTCATCGATTAGGAAAAAACTATCGCTATATGCTGAAACTGTATCCAATATAAATTTCATCCGATTCAATTCAGCTTTAAAGGTCGACGTACTTTCATTCAGATTATCCTTGATTCGCATATAGGATATCAGTTTATAAATCGGGAGCTGAAAAGAAGCTGCAGCAACCGCAGCTCCGGCATAAGCCAAAATTGCATTAATACCAACTGTCCGCAGAAACGTACTCTTTCCTGCCATATTTGAACCTGTCACCAAAGCAACTCGATGATCTATACTACTGTAATCATTGGCTACGACCTGATTGCTTGGAATCAATGGATGATATACCCCTTGCGCGTCAATCTTATTTTCCAGTGGGTTATCCAAAATTACTGGATAAATGTACGACGAATGGTTTCTCTTCCAAATGGCAAGACTAGTTACAGCCTCAACCTTAGCTAAGGTATCGAATGAATTTAGAATCTCGTGTTCGTACTTATTCTTCCAGTCAACAATAGCCAATACCTGTCTAAAATCCCAAAGCAGAAACAGGTTTAGAAATATCCCAACAAAGACGTTATTCCGGGCATCCAAATTGTTAATAAGACCAGCAAGTTTTTTAAAGGCTAGGGAAATAGATCCAGTACCCTGGTTTTGTTTAAGCTCTCCCGCGATCTCCTGCATAGCAATAGACTTCCATGCGTGGTCTTCAATAGATTGAATCGCCTCTGCGTATGAGCCAAGCACGCCACCTATCTTGTCTATTCGAGAGGAGAACATGCTCACACTTCCTGCTTTGGCCAAGGCCCAAAGAATATGGAATAGCCCTATCAATGTTGCCACCCCAGCCAATTTTGGTACAAAAAAACTGCCCACTAAAGCGACCAAAAATAAAACAGGCCCTACTTTGAGATAGACTCGCATGAAGGCATTTCCGAACTGAAAATTTCGATCTTGAAAGTAATTTATCAAAAATGCTTTGATATCCAATTTATGGTTCAGATTGGCCAAAAGCTTTGCCTGAAAATCCCATATCCATTCCGATTCATTTTCAAGTTCCTGAGCAGCTTCCTGATTAGCTAGTATTTGATTTTTAGGGAGAGGTGCATCAAGCCAAGAAGCCAAAAGATCAATCCCCTGTTTGGTCGTTGCCCGATTTATCTGTGCAAATAAGGAGTATGTTCCAAAGACATCCATATCGGAGCTATAAGGATGAGCTCCGTTTTCAAAATGCTGGCCATGATCATACATATTTAATTTTCCGTCTGCCAAGGCCTGTTCATTTGCCAAAACTTTCAGATAGGCTTCAAAATAGTTCTTCTGAAGCTCCAGCTGGCTCTGCTTCCGCACGAGATAGGCGAATAGGAACAATAATGCAAAAAAACAGCAAAACACCAGCGGAAGGCTTTCCAGTTGAAAGGTATAAAATAATAACGCTCCGCCACCGAGTATCACAAATAGCCGTGACAAGCTGAGCGTATTGACTTGTTTATTTAATTTGAGGACAGTTGAAGCGATTTCGCGATGCTTCTGGTCATATAATATTGCAGTTGGGGTCATAAGGTGAATATTTATTCTTTCACGTTCATTTCAATTTAATCATGGATGTTTTAGCGTCGCTTAAAGACCTTGGGGGAAGTCGTTTAAGCTGGTTGAATGGATATCCTACCAGGCCTGATCACCCACCAAAGGCACAAAACGAAAAGTATCCAATTCGATACGGTCAAAATCATTTTCACCGACACGAATGATCGTCATCATCTTTTGTGATTTTTCGTCTCCTACAGGGATCACAAAAATTCCGCCCATTTTCAGCTGCTTTAACATAACCTCTGGCACGAATGGCGCACCCGCAGTTACAATAATCTTGTCATAAGGAGCGTGCTCTTCAATTCCCTTGGAGCCATCGCCCAAAAAGAAATTCGGTTTATAGCCCATGTACGGCAACACTTGAATGGTTCGTTGATATAGGTTTTCCTGACGTTCGATGGTATACACCTCTGCCCCAAGTTCCAATAAGATACAGGTTTGGTATCCGGATCCGGTGCCAATTTCCAGTACTTTATCTCCTTTTTTGACGTGAAGCAGTTCAGATTGATAGGCGACGGTATACGGCTGTGAAATTGTTTGCCCGTCACCTATTGGAAAAGCAATATCCCGATAGGCCTGATTCCAGAATGTTTCATCAAAAAAATAGTGACGTGGTACCTTGCCAATGGCATCTAATACTTTCTGGTCCGCAATCCCCCGGCTTTTAAGATGTTCAACCAATTTCTTACGAGCACCTTTCTCCCGATAATTATCAATAAACTTGTACGCCATGATGTTTCAAATTTACCTTTTAAAAGGCATATTCAGCAGAATTAATCACAAATAATTCAATACCAATACAGTACACATTTTCAAGTCAATTTGCTTTATTTTCCAAATCATCTGCCCTTATACCCAATCTGAGCTAACTTCTTAAATTTGATCGCAAAAAAAGCTATAAACACATGTGATTTAACTTTACCAAGAACGCAAATCCTTAAAAGCTAATACCAGTAATAGCTGTCACTAATATGGATCTACATCGACCTGAACGCGTACACCAGCATTGGTTTTATCTATTTCAAAATCCAGGAGAACCGAGCGGATCAATTCCTTGACCTTTGCAATACTAATATTTGTGCGTTCAATCTTCAAGGTAATCGTCTGGATAAAATTATTCCGCACGCGTGAAACTAAAGGCGGCTCCGGACCCAATACCCTTGCGCCCAATTGTTGACGCAGCGCCGAGGCAAAACGATTGGCCGAATCATAGCATTTCTGAAAATCCGTATGTTTAATATCAATCCGAATAAGACGGTAGAAAGGAGGATAAAGATAGTTTTTTCGTTCTGTAATTTCTGTCATAAACATCCCTTCATAATCGTTATTGACCACCTGTTCTAACACCCGATGATTCGTGGTGTAGCTTTGGATAATCACTTTTCCTCCGGCTTCACGCCGACCTGCGCGTCCTGCTACCTGGGAAAACAACGAAAAAGATCGTTCATACGAACGGAAATCCGGAAAGTTAATGATCGTATCTGCATTGACAACACCGATGAGGCTTACTCTTCCGAAATCGAGCCCCTTAGCGACCATTTGCGTTCCAATAAGAACATCAAATTCATGCTCATCAAAAGCCGTGATAATTTTGTCGAAACCGTATTTACCTTTTGTGGAATCTAGATCCAACCGACCGATGCGAATTTCGGGCATCAGGATTTCAAGCTCTTCCTCTACCCGTTCTGTACCGAACCCTTTACTTTCGATATGCGGCATTCCACAGGCCGGACAAACACGAAGTGGAGGCTCCACATGACCACAATAATGGCAATGCATCATATTCGAGCTCTTGTGATAGGTTAAGCTGACATCACAATTGACACATTTTGCAACGAATCCACAGGTATTACACTGGATCATTGTCGTGTGCCCACGTCTATTTTGAAATAATATAACCTGCTCTTTATTTTTTACGGCTTCTTCAATTGCCTTTAACAAGGTGCCAGAAAAATAGGAAAACATATTTTCTTTTCTTCCTTCTTCGGGAATATTCACCAACTCAATACTTGGCAATTGTGCGTTGCCATAACGCTCAAGCAGTTGCACAAAACCATACTTCTTAGCCTTGGCATTGTAATAACTTTCCAAAGAAGGCGTCGCTGATCCCAGTAGCACTTTGGTCTGATGTAGAAACCCGAGGTAAATAGCCGTATCGCGGGCATGGTAACGTGGGGCTGGATCAAACTGCTTATAGGAGCTTTCGTGCTCTTCATCAACGATGATAATCCCTAAATCCTGAAACGGCAGAAAAACTGAAGAACGGGCCCCAATCACGACCTGAAATTCATTTTTCATTACTTTATGCCATACCTCGGCACGTTCATTATCATTAAACTTGGAGTGGTACACCCCCAATTTATCGCCAAAGTGCAGCTTTAAGCGCGCCGTAATCTGTGCTGTCAGCGCAATCTCAGGCAGTAGATAAAGGGCTGATTTTCCCGCTGCGATTGCTTGTTCGATAAGCCGTATATAAAGCTGTGTTTTTCCGGAAGCTGTGACACCATGCAACAGGGTAACTTCCTTCTCTTCAAACGACTCTTGTATTTCAGTATAGGCCCTTTGCTGGTTTTCATTAAATTGAAAATTGGCATCCAGTTCGATATCTTCCCCCTGGAACCGGGATACAACCTTTTCCTTTATTTCAAAAACACCTTTGTCAATCAAAGCCGTAATAGCACCGTTACCACAGCCCGAGGCCTCAGCCAACATGGGCCGCGTGATCTCCTCGTTTTTTTTGACCAGCTGCATAAATGCCAATACCGCATCTTGTTGTTTTGGCGCACGGTTTAAGCTATCCAACAATTCTCTTTTTGCATCTTCATTTCTAAAGTCGGGAGCAAAACGTAAAAATGCTTTGGTCTTGGGTTTATATCTTTCTGTAATCTCTTCAGAAATCAGAACAATTCCTTTGTCAAATAATTGCTTCAATATGGGGAAGACTGTTTTTTGTCCCAGCAATTTCACAATATCATTGACTTTAAGTTCTCCCGCCACCTCCAAAGCCTCGATAATCAGATACTCTTTATCTGAAAGTGTAGAACGGTCAAAATCTGCCGCAATCGATGAAACGACTTTGGTCTCACTGGCCAGCTTCAATGCCGAAGGTAGCGCAGCCTGCATGACCTCGCCTAAACTACACATGTAATAATCGGCTAGCCAATCCCAAAGTTTAAATTGAGCCAAATTGACAATGGGTTTGTCATCAATGATGTCCAAAATATACTTTGCTTCATAGTGCTTTGGCGCCTCCTGACTAATTAACTTCACAACCGCAGAATAGATCTTATTCTTCCCAAATTGCACAATGACACGTACACCAACCTGCACACGATCATTCCAGTCAACCGGAATACGATAGGTATATGTTCTTGCCAATGCTAGTGGTAGGACCACATCAACAAACAGCGTATCTCTTTCACTAAAAATCGTAGATTGTGGATTGGACATAAATTCAAATTATGGTATAAAAGTACAAAAAAACCTTCAGGAAAAGAGGTCAAACGACCCCGGCGATACATAAAACCGACAACAAACATGCGGCCTCAAAGCGATATCATAGTGAAAAAACCAAGAGATCAAAGCTCAATCAATTGTAACCTAAAAAAAGCCTTCCTGAAATCTATTCAAGAAGGCTCCGTTATAATTATATACGAATATGATTTCGTATGAACATAGGCAATTAAATAGGATTACGATTTATTTTTTAGTGCAGCAATAAATAATGCAACCCAGCCAACGATTAACGACAATCCCCCCAAAGGGGTGATAGGTCCTAAAATAGACGGATTTCCAAAGCCGGTTATTTCGCGCACGCTTAACACATATAACGATCCCGAGAAAAAAAGTATACCAATGAGGAAAGCTATAAATGATACTTTAATGGAGTACGTCTTTGCTCGCGAAAAAGTGGATAAAAATAACAGGGCGAAGGTATGATAGAAATGATACTGATTTGCAGTTTTCCAAGTTTCAATATGATATGTACTTACCTTTCCTTCTAGACCATGAGCACCAAAGGCGCCTAATATTACAGCTAATGCTCCCAACAACGAAGCGGCTAAAATGATTTTCTTATTCATTATGTTAAAGTGAATGCTGAAAATGAGTTTCTAGCGATAAATGTATTAAAAACAGAGCAAAATAAGGAATTTTTTGTTAAAATTATATTACAAAGGCGCATTATTGGAACGATTTTCTATCTCTTCCCATATATTTTTATTAGGTTTGTTTTACGTATGGATCATCATGAGCATCGTGCTGCTCACAGAAATATTGGAACAGCTCAAAGGATTTGCATATCCTTGATAAACATTTGCCGCATGATCGCTTCATCACCATTAAAAAAACAAGTTTAGTGTACTTATCTGCTGACAAGAAAATAAGTACCTCATAAATAGTTGTTCTGCTAAAACTCGATTTTTAATCGCATCGACCAGCGTGGTAGTGGCGATTTATTCGAGTTCCTATCAGACATTGAAAAAAATAAAAAGGATGAAAAAAACAATCATCATCACTGTTATATTATTCATCGCGGTCATCGCGGCTACGATCTATCTTTTTGGAGACTTCAATAAAAACAATAAACAAGATTCTAAAGCTTTACAATATCTTCCTGAAAGTACATTAGCAATTGCCTCGTTTGCCAATGATCAGACTGTAGATACGATCTTCAACGACTATGAGCTCTTTAAAGCCATTATAGGTCAACGCAATTTTGGCAACCTGGAGCGTCTTAAAGACGAATTATTACGTAGTGAACAGTTAGCGCCTCTTGTGGCGGGGCAGCAAATATTACTCTCTTTTCACCAGGAAAAAGACCAAATTACTCCGTTATATAGCGTTCAGGTTGGTCAAAGCATTGATAATAACTCGCTGGCAACATTGCTTGAAAACGTCGGTAAAAACTATAAAATACAACCTTTTGACACCTTAGGGCAACGATTTTATGGGCTTAATCAAGGCAGCAAGGATAGTACACTTTATTGCGCTTATTCCCACGAAATCATTTTCGCCAGCTACTCCAAACAGGTACTTTCCCAGATCTTTGATAAACAGGTTAAGAAAATAAGTACCAAACAAATCGAGTTCTTCGTAAACCATAACAATAAAAACACGCCACTTAGTCTCTATTTTTTCAATGAACAATTGTCGCAAATTGCTCGAATATTGATGAAATCCAAATTTGGCACTTATCTCAACTTAATCGATTCGCTGAAGGGCCAAACGTCCTGGAATATGAATTTCAAAAAGGATGCTTTTATTTTTAAGGGTGAAACAGATCTCACGGCGAGCAAAAATAGCTACCTACAGTTATTTGCAACACAGACGGCTCAAGTGCAAGCTCTGGGGAATTATCTGCCTAAAAATGCTGCATCTTATATAGACTTTAGTATTTCAGATCCCCATAGTTTTCGCAGTGGACTGAAAGCCTTGTTGGTACAGCAAAAAGAAGACGGCCGATTGGCTAAAAGTATAAAGAACTTTGAAGAAGACAGCAAAGTATCATTTGACAGTATCATCGCGCCAATTTTCAACGATGAATTTGCGCTCGCGGAATTGGATAATCAGGATGCAATAGGTTTGATCAGCATTTCGGATTCAACGCAGTTTGCTGATAATCTCAAGAAATTCAGCTCATCTGTAGGTGATTCAATCTATCAATTTAAATATTCGAATCTCTTACATGCGCTATTTGGTGAACCTTTCAAAAGCTTTACCCGACCCTATTTTACCATTGTAGATAACATTATGGTGGTAGCTACACGGACGGGCATCTTGAGAGATTATCGGGAATCTTTCCGGGAAAAGCAATTTCTTTCCGGAACGGCTATTTTCAAAAATCATGCAGCATTGCAGAATAGCCGCAGCAACGTGACTTTCTATTTAGAACCTAAAGCTGGTAAAAGCAATATTCTAGATAACTTAAAAGCTGACTTTGCAAAGAACTTTAAAGATGAGGATGCATATGGCTTTCAAAATTTCTACTCCTGGTCTTACCAGTTGAGTGGCAATCAGGGCACATTTTCGTCTAGTTTATATGCCCTCTTTAAGAGTGATACGAGATTAGGCGGCAAACCAGAATGGACAGTCCAGCTGGATAACCGAATTATCAATAAACCTTGGATTTTCGATCAAGATGGGAAGAACAAGTTTATCCTGATTCAAGATCAAGATCATACGGTACATGCATTTTCGCCAGATGGAAAAGAACTCTGGCAAAACCTCTTCCAAGGTGAAATTTTGGGCGAGCCAATTCAGTTACAGGATCTCAGTATTGTCGCCGTTACAAAAAACCGCTTATATCGCTTTATGCCCGATGGTAAAAACAGAACTGGCTTCTCCGTTGAACTTCCATACTCGGCAACTTACGGAGCTACAATCGCCACCTTCAATAAAGAACAACGTATTTACATTCCGGCAACAGACCGCATTCTTGCGTATACCCTGGATGGCAAAAAAGTGGAGGGCTTTGAAAATAATAGCGTGGATGGCCGAATTTTATTCGATCTAAAAACAACCAGCCTGGGACAGACAAATTATATTATTGCCGGTACAAGCACTGCTTCCGTGTATTTCTTCGATCAAAATGGTAAGATCATCCGTAAAAAAACAATGGATACCGATGGGGAAAGTGTTAAAAATCCAATTGGTTTAGTTGCGGCGTCGGATGAAAAAAACTCCTTCATTTACTTGGCAAACAATAAAGGCAGCGTATTCAAAATTCCTTTCGAAGGCGAAACCAAAAAAATAAAACTAGGTGATTGGGGTAAAGATGCGTTCTTTAATTTTGAAGATATTAGCGGTGGTGCTGACAGAGATTTTGTTATTCTAGCCAACAACAAACTGAATGCCTACAGTTCAAGAGACTCGTCTTCCTACTTTGAATATAAATTCATCGAAGAGGCCAGTAACAGACCGCTGTTTTTTAAACGAATAGGTAAATCTGATATCATAGGTGTTGGAACTGACAACCGCATGATTTATGTTTTCGGATCCGATGGCTTGGTCCAGGAGGGATTCCCTGTAGAAGGTTTTTCAAAGTTCTATTATGGACCGATTAACTATGGCGACAATGCCAATTATTTAATCTGCATGAAGCGGGATTTCAAGATCTACGTATATAAGTTTTAAATACCTGAAATTCAATTTTTTAAAATCAACACCAAACGCTATAAGATGCTAAAAGATCTTTATAAAAAATTTGTCTAATCTAATTTTTTTATAGTAGGTTTGCAGACTTAATATGACTATGCTGAAATCGGAAGAATTAAAAGAATTATTAGCTGAGCCAAAACGTATTGTAATTACAACGCATTACAAACCAGATGGGGACGCATTGGGTTCATCGTTAGGTTTATATTTTTGGTTGACCGCGAAAGGCCACCACGTAAATCTCATTGTACCGTCAGACTTTCCTGCCTTTTTGGATTGGTTACCTGGCTTAGAAAATGTACAAATTTATACGCAGGATATTGACTTGCACAATCAACAGATTGAGGCAGCTGAATTCATTTTTTGTTTAGATTTCAATGGCCTTGCCCGGATTCACGAAATGGGCGAACCCATTCGTCAAGCGAAAGGAATCAAATGCATGATCGATCACCATTTAGATCCGGAAGGGTTTGAAGACTACGCATTTTGGGATCCATCTGCTGCAGCGACTGCACAATTGATCTATCGCTTCTTAGTCCATGAGATGCAAGATGCAGACCATATCAGTGCTGACATGGCGACATGCCTATATACCGGTATTATGACCGATACGGGCTCTTTCCGCTTCCGTTCTACCACTGCTGAAATTCACCGCATCATTGCATCACTCATTGATTGCGGTGCACAAAACTGGGCTATTCACGAAGAGATTTACAATAGCTCGTCAGAAAGCCGCCTGAAATTCTTAGGGTTCTGTCTATTGAATCGTCTAGAGGTTATCCATGAATATAACACCGCCATTATCCATGTAACCAAAGCGGATCTCACGCAGTTTGAAGTGATCACCGGTGATACCGAAGGATTGGTCAACTATGCACTCTCTATAAAAGGAATTCGATTGGCAGCGTTAATTATTGACAGAAATGAACAAATTAAACTATCTTTGCGTTCGATCGGAGAAGTTCCCTGCAATGAGATCTGCAAATTGTATTTCAATGGGGGTGGGCATCTGAATGCTTCGGGAGGTAATTCGAAAGAGAGCCTAGAAGCAGTAATTGCCAAATTCAAATCGGTTTTACCAAATTATAAAGAAATATTAACAAAATAAGATATCGTAACATACATTAGAAAATGAAGAAAGCAATTCTATTTTTCGCGGCTGCCGGTCTTTTGATGACGTCATGCCAAAAATTCAAAAAGGCTGAAGGTGGTCTTGAGTATAAAATCGTGGATGATAATGCTAAAGAAAAAGCAGTGTCAGGCGATTTATTAGCACTTGACATGGTTGTGAAAACGGACAGAGATTCTACAATGCAAAGTACATATGACATGGGAGTCCCTCAGATCGTTCAATTATATCCAGACAGTATCATTGCAAAAAATCCAGGTGACCCTACTGGATTATTCAAATACGTGGGTGAAGGCGATAGCTTGGTATTCAAAATCAATTTGGATTCTATGGCAGCTAAAACACATCAACCAAAACCAGAGTTTGCAGATAAATTCATTGTTTATTCGATCAAGGTCAAAAAACACTTCAAAAAAGGAAAGTTAACAGACCAACAATTGGGTGAACAAGTTCAGAAATACTTTGAAGAAGAGTTGAACAAACACAAAGCTGCTGAACCAGCTAAACTTGAAAAATACATCAAAGATAAAAGCTTGAAAACAACGAAAACAGCTTCAGGTCTTCAATATGTAATTACTAAACCTGGAACAGGTACAAATGCGAAAGTAGGTGACTCTATTCATGTAAACTACGTAGGATCATTAACTACAGGAAAAGTATTTGACACAAACCTTCCAGATGTAGCTAAAAAAGAGAAAATTTTCAACCCTCAACGTCCTTATGAAGCATTAAAATTCCAATTAGGTGTTGATGGTGTGATCCCTGGATGGACTGAAGCATTCCAATTGTTTAACAAAGGTACAAAAGCAACTTTAGTCATTCCTTCATCTTTGGCTTATGGCGATCGCCCTTCAGGTGTTATCCCTCCATATGCTCCTTTAGTATTTGAAGTAGAAGTATTGGATATCAAACCTGGAAAAGTTCCTGCTCCTACAGCAACAACTCCAGGCATGGTAGCGCCTACAGGAACTACAGCTCCAGCGGCAACCGCTCCTGCAACTAAAGCTCCTGCAGCAAAAAAATAATTCGACTGTAAATTTCAGTTAACAAAAAAGCGGTTTCATCGAGATGAAACCGCTTTTTTGTTGTTCGTATTTTTTATTCACTATGCGCTAACCTTCTTATCTTCTTTTTTTATCTTTCGTATTTTCAACCATAGTATTATTACCGCCAATATAAAACTGATGATCATGATGATGGTCAATGCGATCAGTGCCTTATCGGTATGATAATTTTCAGCATGCTGAATAAACAGTAACCTAAAAATCCGAAGGTAGTGCGTAGACGGAATAACATTGGCAATAGCCTGTACCCATCCTGGCATTAGACTCGACGGCCAGGTAAAGCCACTTAAGATAAATGCTGGCGTCGCGATAACCATGAGTACCTCGGTAGATTTCAATTGTGAGGGCAGTATAATACTCACCAAAACACCAATGAAACATACCGCAAGCAAAAAGACGAAAGTGCACAGTACAAAGCGACCAAATTCGGCTTGTAAAGGCATACGGTAATATTGGCCAAAACCCCAATATAAAACCAGAATACCGACAGACATCAAAACATAAGGTAATATCTTAACAAGAATAAGTCCGATGGGATTACCGATTTTACGTACCAGCTCCGGAAATGTATTGCCTTCAAATTCTGAGGAAAAAGATAAAGCCAAGCCTAAGAGCAATACCTGCTGCAGCACAGTAATTAGCACTCCCGGTAGCATAAAATACAGGTAATTTCCACTTCGAATATTCTGCTTAACAAAAGTTGTCTTAAAGGGTTCGTACTGCTGTGCAGCGATCTTTGCCGGAACACCACGTTTCATTTGCGCCTGAATCTGTATGCCCGCTTTCAACGTCGAGGCACACACATTGACAGCCATCATGGCGGTATTGGAGGTCAATGTATTGGCACCGTCTACAAAAACAGTCATTTCGGGCAAACGCCCCTGTTGTACTCCGGATGTAAATCCCTTGGGAATATGAACAATCGTAGTTGCCTCATATTGCATAGCAATATCTTTTGAATCAAATAAGGACGGTAATACACGGGCAACTTCAATACTCTCATTATCTGAAAGCATATCAATAAATGAACTGCTTAAGGGGCTATTATCCTCATCAACCACAATGACCGGCATCTGAGTTACCTTACCTTGTTGATAAACATGCCCCACCAAGACACCATACAATACAGGTGCACCTAGAAAAAGCATCAATAGCACTTTATTATTGAAGAAGAGCTTAAACTCCCGTTGGATCAATTCTAAAAATTTTTTCACAGTCAAGCTCTTTAATTCGCATGGAGAACCACAAGCGTTTTTGTTAACAAATCTTTGCTACCGGCAACATCTTCAGGAACAATTTTCAATTCAAACACAGCCTGTTGCGGATCGAAATCAGGATAAGCTGAGGCAATGCTTGCGTACGAATTTAAGGCTTTGATACTAATCACCTTTGCTTTAACCTTTTTGTGATTCAAATAAGGAATTTCTACCTCCACAGCCTCTCCTTTTTGAAGTTTTCCCATTTTATTTTCGGGCAATGTAAATCTAAAATAGGTCGATCGATCGAGGAAACCATTGATAATCGGATAGCCTGCCATCGCCAATTCACCGACTTTCAGATTAATCGTTTCCACACTCATGTCCTGTGGAGCAATGACGTATTTCTCCTGGGCAGCAACATTGACTTCAGATACCGCTCCCAGCGCACGTTCTTTTTGCCCCAAGGCCATAATCTGCTGTTCTTGTCTAGCCCCACCTTTTGCTTCAGCTAGTTCAGCCTGTGCTGCAAGATATTGATTTTTAGCCCCCTGAAATTTAGCGTAGGTCTCGTCGTACTTTTGTTGTGGAATCAGGCTGTCCTGCAAAAGGGCATCCAGCCTACCTATTGATTTTTTCGCAAATTCATATTGTTCCTTAAGTCCATCTACCTTTGCTTGCAATTGTACCAATTGCCCTTTCGTAGCCCCTTTAACGGCCATATTATATTGAGCGTCAGCAGACTGCAACGCTCCCTTTGCCTGCTCTTCTTTCGCATCTACCTCGGGAATACTCAAAATAGCCAAGGTATCACCCGCATGCACAAAGTCACCCTCTTCAACCAGAAGCTTCGCAATTTTCCCCGGAACCTTTGTCACAACCGTCACTTGCTCTCGCTCCACCTTGCCTTCAATAGGCTTCTCTTTCACTTGATTTGTACAAGAAACAAAAATAGACAGAGATAATATCCCATATAAATTCTTCATGTTACTCATGTATAGTTTGTAATAATTTTCCTGATGTATGTAGTAATTCAACCGCAGCGGTACGTTGCTGCAGAACATTGTTAAAATAACCCAAATTCACTTTGTACCAATCGTTTTCAGCAGCCAATAACTCAGTAACATCTATTAAGCCCGCTTGATACTGTTTAACAGCCATGGAAAGGTTATTTTCGGCAACTTTCAATTGCTGTTCCCCCACTTTCAACTTTTGATTGCCTGTCGTATAGGTAACGGTATTTTTGCTGAGTAATAAATTTAATTTTTCTTGCGCATCTTCTCGCTTGGTCGTATTGATATGCTGATCGAGTTTAACTTGCTTTATCTTATTATGATGCTCTCCGCCTGTATAGAGATCCCATTTAACCCCTACCCCGACCATTAAATTGGGGCTCCCCTTGATGGAATTAAGCGGTAAGTTGACTGTACCAAATAGCGGTTGATCTTTCACCGTGAGTTTGGAGTTGAATACATTCAGATAGTTTGCGGATCCAAAGGCAAAGACAGCAGGAAGAGCTCCCCCCTTTTCTTTTTTATACAGGTACTCATATGCTTTTGAGGAAGCATCCAGTGCTTTCAATTCGGATCTTTGTTCGACATCACGTGGAAGATCCGACAAAAATATAGGTTTAAGTCCATAATGAATTCCGCCAACCTCCTGAAAAGATACCCCTGTTTCTTGCTCGATCTTTTGACACAACAAATCCCGATTGCCAGAAACCTCTACCTTTTTCTCTTCCAGCTCCAGCAAGGCCAATTTCAATTTATCTCTATCATACGGTATTGCTAGGCCGTTTTGAATCGCTTTGTTGACCTTTTCCTGTTCTTTCTTTAATCGCTTCTCAGAATCGACAATCAATTTATCCACCTCATCCAACAACATCAGCTGATCAAAAGAAGCAATAATATCCTTTGAAAGTGTTTCTCGACCGGCCGATTCTAAATATTGTTGAGCCACAGCTTTCTCCTGCAATGCTTTTATTCCATTCGGAATCTGTAATCCCGAAAAGATAATCTGCTTTACAGACACCCCCGCATAGGCCGCTTGCCCATGCATACTAAATCCTGTTGCGCCTTCAAACAAGCCGAGGTTCAATAAAGGGATATTAACCGTAGGAATATCAATACTCCCATTGCTATGTACATAACCGTATAGCCCCAGTGCCGAGACATGTGGGAGCCGATTTGCTTTTACCCCGTCGGCTTCCAGACGTGCTTTATCGACTTCGTAAGCCTTCAATTTCAATTCTTTATTTGTCTGAAAGGCTTTTTGAATAATATCTTTTACCGAAGGGTCAATCAATGATTGCGCATGTAGTTTGTTTAAAAACATAACCGACGCCAAAGTCAATAAACCCAGGCATAACCTCTTATTCATCATATGATTCATTTGTTCTTATAAAAATAGGACAACAACCGCCTCTTTTATCTGTTTAACAGTAAATCGGACGGTATGTTTGACTTCTGACTCTTTTTAATTAAACGTATCTTTTCAACGGCCAATAACAATCGTCACTTATGCATTCATGGCATGAAGGACTGACCTCCGCCTGTTAGCTTTTCCAAGATACAAAAAAAGGAATTCGTTTCTGTAGAAGGAATCCTGTATTAATTTTCATTTTTGCTAATTAATAAGTTATCTTTGGAGAGCGAATTGAAATTTTGGTAATTAAGTCTACCACTTTATTCGATAATAATAAAAACAAGTTTTTACCCTAACCCGCTGCTTCCACGCAGTAAACTATGTTGCTTACAGATACACATACACACATTTATTACCATGCAGGAACCGAAAAACTGCAAGAACATCTACAACGTTGCTTTGATAATGGCATCCAACGTCTTTTTTTGCCGAATGTGAATAGCGCTTCCATAAAACCTGTATTTGATACCGTAGCAGCTTATCCAGAACATTGTTTTCCCATGCTTGGATTACATCCATGCGATGTAAAAGAAAACTATGTGGAAGAGTTAGAAACCATCCGAAAGAGCTTGGAAACACACAAAGTCCATGCCATAGGTGAAATCGGACTGGATCTTTATTGGGATAAAAGCACACTTGAAATTCAAAAAGACGCCTTTCGAACTCAGGTTCAATGGGCTAAGGAATTAAATTTACCGATCGATATCCACTGCCGGGAAGCCTTCACTGAACTGTTCGAATTATTGGAAGAACTTCACGACGACAAATTATTTGGCGTTCTGCACTGCTTTACCGGTTCCCTGGAGCAGGCCCAACAGGCTATCGATTTAGGTTTCGCGCTTGGTATTGGCGGAGTCGTTACCTTTAAAAAAGCGGGCTTAGATCAGGTGGTCAAAGAAATCGATTTAAAACATATTGTTCTGGAAACAGATGCACCTTATTTGGCTCCTGTCCCCTTTCGCGGTAAAGAAAATGAAAGTAGCTATTTGGTTTACGTCGCACAAAAAGTAGCTGACCTTCACCAGATCTCCGTCGAGAAGGTAGCCGAAATCACAACAGAAAATTCAAAACGTATATTTGGTATATAATTTCAAAACTCAATGCATAATATCTTTATTATCTACACAGGTGGGACCATTGGAATGGTTAAAGATGAAACAGGAACATTCGTTCCTTTCGACTTTGAATTGATCAAACGTAATCTCCCTGATTTAAGTCGCTTAGACTATAAGCTGACCGTGCACTCTTTCGAACCCATTATCGATTCATCCAACATGAAGCCCGAGATATGGATTGAAATGGCACAAATTATTAAGGATAACTATGCAGATTACGACGGTTTTGTTATTCTGCATGGTTCCGATACAATGGCTTTTACAGCATCAGTATTGAGCTTTATGTTGGAGGGACTCCAAAAACCGGTCATTTTATCTGGCTCTCAGCTGCCTATCGGAGAGATCCGAACGGATGCGCGGGAAAATATGATGACAGCCCTTGAAATTGCTTCAGCAAAACAAGATGGCGTATCTATCATACAAGAGGTATGCATTCTTTTCGACAATAAATTATTCCGTGGCAATCGCTCATTTAAATATAATTCGGCCAAATTTGAGGCCTTTAGATCGCCAAACTATCCCGTATTGGTTGAAGCAGGTATTCACCTCAAATATAATACAGATGCTTTATTAAATAATATTGATAAAGAATTTATCCTACATACCAAACTGGACAATCGCGTTGCGGTATTGAAATTATTCCCCGGAATTTCTGCACAAACGATCAAAGCCGTCTTAGACTCCGATGTCCGTTCCATTGTGATGGAAACATTTGGGTCAGGCAATACCACCACCGACACTTGGTTTCTGGATCTATTGAAAGAAGCAATTGAACAAGGTAAAAATATCCTCAACATTTCGCAATGTAAAGTAGGCTCTGTTGAATTAGGTCGCTATGAGACTTCACAAGGACTTAAATCCATCGGCGTGCTCAATGGCTACGACCTTACATTCGAAGCGGCAGTAACCAAATTAATGTATCTTCAAGGCGAGTTAGAAGATCAAAAAGAAGTCGCTTATTGGATTGAAAAGGATATCCGTGGTGAATTGACGATCAATGACTAATGACCAACGGCACAAAATCACAAAAAGGGAGCTGCACTTCACGCAGCTCCCTTTTTGTGATCGGTTTCTATGAATTCCTCCCGCAGATTTATTTGCGAGGAAAGGTGATATTCTTATTCCTGCGTCAAACGAGCAAGCACTTCCGCAACAACAAAATTGCTTCCGCCAACAAAAATAAGGTTCCCTTGTTGATACGCTTCTTTTGCTGCATCAAACGCAGCTCCTACCGATGCATAATCAAGTCCCGTTAGACCAAATTCCATAGCTTCTTTCCGCAGCTCCTCGGATGGCATTGCACGCGGCATATCCGGAGCAGAGAAATAGTAGGTTGCATCCTTGGGTAGATAAGGCAACATATGTGATAAATCCTTATCGCGCATGGCCCCTATCACAAAGTGCAATTTATCATAAGCGGTTGTAGCCAGATTTTTGAGCACTTCATGAATTCCGTCCTCATTGTGCCCCGTATCACAGATGATAAATGGATCCTTAGACAATTGTTGCCATCGGCCTTGAATTCCTGTGGTTGCCTGCACATTTTTTAGCGCTTGATGCACATGTTGATCACTGATCTCAAAGCCCTGTTGACGTAACTCATCCACAGCTAACAGGACGCCGGCGAGGTTCTTAACCTGATAGGAGCCCTTTAAATCCAGTTGATAGTCTGCTGAATGACCTGCAGTATCCCTCGCTTGTACCGTCAAATAATCTTGGTCCACGCCCAGCATTTTCGTCTCATAGTTGTCGGAAGCGAATTGGATCGGTGCATGCTCGATCGCTGCTTTATCCAAAAACACGGCTGCTGTCTCTTCAGCATATTCCGAAATAACGACAGGTGTATTTCTTTTGATAATTCCCGCCTTCTCAGCAGCAATTTCCGCCAGTGTATTACCAAGAAGATTCATGTGATCAAAACCGATATTGGTAATTACCGACAGCAAAGGCTGAATAATATTGGTGCTGTCCAAACGCCCACCAAGGCCGACTTCAATGACAGCGATATCAACCTTATTCTTCTCGAAATAATCAAAAGCCATGGCTACAGTAATTTCGAAAAACGATGGACTGACTTCTTCTATAAGCTCGCGATGGGTATTGACAAAATCAACAACAAATTCTTTCTCACATAACTGACCATTGACACGAATACGTTCTCTGAAATCCAGTAAATGTGGTGAAGTATAGAGACCTGTCTTATATCCTGCTTCGGCCAAAATAGCGGCCAACATATGGGAGGTGGATCCTTTTCCGTTTGTACCGGCAATATGTAATGTTTTGAATTTTCGCTGTGGGTTGTCCAAAGCAGCGCAAAGTTTGATGGTATTGTCAAGGTCTTTTTTGAAGGCAGAGGCGCCATCCCTTGTAAACATAGGCAATCGAGTATACAGATACTCGATTGCCTCATTATAAGCATTCATGTGAATGATTTTTATCTTAATCTAAAATTGAATACAATCCGTCCTGTTTGGGAGTCGGGAGCATTTGGCAATTGGTTTAGCCGAGCGCCACGTACAGCACGCTCACATTTCTCCAACAAGGATGGATCGGTAATCGTCGTTCCTTTTACACCAGCACGCGCATAGGTGATAACCCCTTGCTTGTTCACTCTAAACTCCACAGCAACCTTTCCTGCTTGCTGTCCATTATCGTCGATACTTGGTCGTTGTGTAAAACTTCGGTTTTCAATAGACAACATCATGTTACCATTTCCAGATCCCCCTTCGCCGTAGTTACTTGCTAAAGGATCACCCAGTTTGGAACCCTGATTTCCAGGAGTTGTCCCTGTACCATCACCAGCCCCAGTGCCGTTATTTTTATTGCCTTTAAAAAGCGCTTTGGCATTGGCCTGTGGCGCCACTTCTTTTACAGCTTTGGTTGTTTCCGGTGCTTTTGAAACGACCTTCTTTTCCGTTTTTGTTACCGCAGGGGCATCTTCTAAATCCTGTGTGACAACCGCTTTCTCCGCAACTTGCTGCGTTGGAGTTGGGGTAGGTGTTTCAACAGGATCAATACGGTCAGGGCGTTCATTATTGGCGTTGGGGTCCACCGATGGTTCCTCAACACTCATATAGTCATCTCCCATTCCCTCAGGTGAAGTACCGTAATTAACAATCAACCCACCCATACCAATGTTATCAGGTGCCTGCGCTTTAAAAACAACAAAAAATGCAATCAAGAGCAACGATGCCATGACCAAAGTCGATATCCCCAATGCTTTGGGGAAGTTATTTTCTTCATGTTGAAGGTGATATCTCATCGCATTAATCTCCTATATTAATAGCTGACCAATAAACTTAAAAAAAGTTTAATTTTTCCTATTTATCTTTTTTTGGTTCTGTTGCCAATACCACTTTAATCTTCAATCGATTAGCGACATCCATTACAGAAATAACATTTTGAATGGGAACCGTATTATCGACATAGAGCATAATTGTCACTTCCTCACCCGCAGCCATTTGCGATTGAATTGCTGCTTCCAATCCTTCAATGGGAACTGGAGTTTTGTCAATAAAATAGCCCAAATCTTTTGTAATCGATACCGTGACGGTCTTTTTAGCAACAGATTGTTCTCCCGCACTTGACTTTGGCAACAATAGCTTCACCACTTGCGGATTAGAAACCGCAGAAGCCAACAGGAAGAACAACATCAGGAAAAACATGATATCATTCAGCGCTGAAGTATGTACTTCCGCAGATGGTTTATTTTTTCTACTTCGTAAGTTCATTATCTTCCGGGTTCATCCAATAAATCAATAAATTCTACTGCATCCGTTTCCATACGTAAAATCAATCGCTCCACCATCATATTCAGGATATGGTAGCCCAAATAAGCTAAGATACCCACCGCAAGACCTGATGCAGAAGACACCATTTTTACATATAGACCACCAGATACAGAAGCGATATCAATACCACCAGCTAATTCGACGTCGTGGAAAATCTTAATTACTCCAAAGATCGTACCTACGAAACCAAGCATCGGGGCAATACCAGCAATAATACCCAAAATATTGATGTTCTTTTCTAACTTGGCAACTTCCAATATACCCACGTTTTCGATCGCTCCTTCAATATCTTTGATCGGTCTGCCGACACGCAATAAGCCTTTTTGCAACATACGTCCCAAAGCGGAGTTACTTGAACGAACTACAGCTAATGCCGAATCCAAATTTCCGGACAGAACATTTGCCTTTACTTGCGACATTAAGCTGTTATCATATTTTGCGGCACGACGGATAGTCAAATAACGCTCAAAAAAGATAACCAATCCAATAAAGAACAACAATAGGATTGGAACCATGATCCATCCCCCTTTGATCATCATATCGATCAAACTCATGTTTTCTGTAGGCGCAGCAGCAGGTAATGGTTGTTGTGCAGCTTGATTAAACGAATCCACAGCAGCCCGTGCTGTATCTTGTACTAATGACATAATTATTAATAGTTTTATATAGTTTCTATAATGTTTCTACCCAAGCACCTTCAATCTTTTTCTCTACAGATTTCTTAGCGAGGTCTGCCTCCGATTTTGTCATGTAGGTGTTTAAGATGATTTTCTTTCTATTTCTTTTGAACTTTCCCTCTACAGCTCGTGCTGTTTTATAGCCCATTTCCCGAAGACGCTTGGCTTCCTGCTCTGCTTGTGCCATTGTCTTTGCAGAACCTATTACCAATTGATATCTGGGTTGTGCAACAGGAATAGACTCTTTGATCACAGGATTTGCTTCCAAAACCGGAGGTTTTGCTGCCGCATTGGTCGCAGGTACAGTTGTTGTCTTTTTAACAGAATCTTTCACACCAGTTTTAGCCAATGAATCGACTTGCTTTAAACTATCTGCTTGCATTGTATTGGACAAGGTATCAGCAGGCATGATCGGCTGTTTTTGAACAAGTGTATCTGCTGCTTTTACAACAGGTTTGGTCGGCCCAAATAACGAATCCTTCAACGCAGGATTGGTGTAAACGACCGCAACAGCAACCATTGCCAGCACAATAATTCCAGTCATCCAATACCAAATCGCATTTGAATTACGCGGCTCTTCCTCATAGATATTTGGCGCGTATGTTGAATTAGCGTTAGCCGACGCAATAGCACCGATTTCTTTTTTTGCAGCGATTTCTTCCTCTGGAGTAACCGAATGATTGCTATCAGCTATCACAGTTGTATCCACAGGTTCAAACTCTTCAGTTTCCTTTTGCGCTAACGACGATTCTTCAGCTTCAAGATCAGTACGATCGTTTGTTGGAGCTGTCTCCTGCGAAAGCTCATCCGCTGCTGGATCCGTTACCACGACCGGTTCCTGTGCTGTTTCAGTTTCTTCTTTGACCTCTTCAACCTCGATCGTTTCATCTTGATCCACCGTATCCGGCATAGACTCTTCCACAAGCTCCACCTTATCATTAGCTTCCACTACAGGATCTTCTTCTACAACAGGGTCTTCTTCAACCGCTAAGGTCGTAAGTTCTTCTTCTTTGGTTTCTTCCAAAGAAGAAACGACTGTTTCAATCTCTGGTGCAACAAGATTTGTAACCGGCTGGAAGTCGAATCCCGATAGATCTAGGGGTTTGAATACTAAACTTGTACCATAACTAATTAATAAGCCAAGATCATCAAGTTTAGCCTGTCCAAACTGACCTAAATCAGCTCTTAGGTTATCAACAGCTTCCGATAAAATCTGCTGTGCCTGATTGAGGCCTAAATTTTCCTGTTGTTGGATATAATGAACAATATTAAATCCGTGTTGAGCAGAATAGTCCAGTTCGACGTAGGAAATCGGGGGCAAAAACACATTATTCTGTTTATCGAACTGAGCCGGAGAATGAATTCGTTTGAACACACCTATTCCGGGCACGTATACTTCCGCATAACGTTTTAATAAACTATTGATGTTTTTGCCTAGATTCATCGCGCACTATTTTAAGATGCAAATTTATAATCTTAATTCGTTAAAACGAATAATTAAGACCACCAATTACATTAAAGCCCAATCTTGGGTAATACATATAACGTTCGTATTCTTTTCCAAAAATGTTATTTGCTTTGACGAAAATACCAAATTGTTTTTTGATTCTGTATTCTGCGCCTGCATTAAGATCAGCAAACGACGCTATTGTTGCCTTATGTCCACTGTTGGCAATACGACTGCCATCTGCATTATAGTCATAAATATACGCATAGGTATTGCCTTGTGTGGAAAGTTCAGCATCTACGAAAAATTTATCGGAGATATTGAAGCGTGCATTAGCCTGCATACGGAATTTTGGCAATCCCCAAGCTTCTTCCTCATCACTCAATTTATAATCGTCTATATATACTTTTCCGCCCAGATTAACCAGTTGTGAAAGACGTACATTGATTTCTCCTTCCAATCCCATATGTTTAGCTTTATTGATCACGCCGTCATAAACGACATCAAAAGCCCAAGGAACATAGCCATTTTGACTATCGCCAAATGCACTGTTTTTAAATAAAGGCAATCCCTCAATCTGCTTGTAGAATACCTTTACTTTATAACCAAATGTTGCGCCAGCATTTCCTTTTAAACCCGCGTAAACATTCATTTTCTCAATCGAGTTTATCATTTTAGCATTAGGAGCCAAATACGGATTTTCTTTAGCGAAACTACGGAAAGAAGCTTGCTTTACTCCGCCATTGATTCCGGCAAACAAAGAGATATATTCAGGTGCCAAAGCAAAATCAGCTTCTACGGATGGGAAAATATTGAATCTTGAGCTATCGCCAAATTCAGAAGTTAAATTCGCACCCAAGGTTACGTTATAGTTTTCGCCCTTAAAACGAATATATGGATTGATGACCGCCAAATGATTTTTTACTTCAGCACTATCTTTCACATTATTCATTGTCACGCTCAAATTCGCACCAACATTGAATGCACTTAGGCGTTTATTCAAATAACCGGATAATGCGATGGAATTTTCTTTGGCTTTATAAGCGTCTTTAAACAAATAACCATCAACTTTTGCGGAATAGCTTAAGGCCTGCTCATTTTTTGGATCCACATTACTTGACAGCTCTCCATTCAAATAGATATCTGTAAAGGTCTGTTTATCCGGAGTCGTATTCAACAAGGTTGTTCCCGATTGATCAAAAGTCTGACCATAGAAGTTTGTGCCATAACGATTGTATCCGATGGTACCTTTAACGGTTACCGCATCCAATACACGACGACCAAAGATACCGATATCCTGTGTACTGAACTTCTGTCCGTCAATATTACCCTTTTGGCTCAAATGCTTTGCAAATAAACCAAATCGTGTATTTTCAAACTGTTCAGAAGCCAAATAAGCTTCGCCCAATATACTGTTATAGTTACCGATGCCAAATTTGACATAGTTGCTACTATGTTCAAAAGGTTGTGCAAAAGGAATCTCCTGAACATTCAATTGTTTCAAACCGGTATTGATATCCAATTTCTTGTCCAAAATATTGTTGTAGGACAATTTGGGCTGGTATTCCCTTTTATTGGTCATATCCGGACTGCGGCGGATTTTCACAGCATCCGCAAGAATTGGCTTATAATCACGAACAACATCAAAAGAATCGATAGTGACCGGTTTCTCAGGATCATTCTTCTTGCCTGTTTCCTGTGCAAAAGAATTCAATCCCACGCCCATCAAAAGCGCTGCTAAAGTATATTTCTTCACGTTTCTATTTTGCAACTTCTTCATTGTATCCTATTTCTTTTTGTTGTTCAATTTATTTAGACGTTCTTTCGCTGCTGGCAAAATATCGTCTTTCGCATCATAGTTATCCACAATCGATTCAAGTGTAGCTTTCGCCTGGAAAGAATCTCCCTTACCTGCATAAGCATCAGCCATGGTAATAAAGCTTTTCGCCACCCAATATTCGTACGAAGAGAAATTATCGGATAGATCCATTGCTGTTTTGATACAAGCATCGTATTGTTTATTTTCCAATTGTAATACCGCAACATTGTATTTTGCTTCGGCACCATATACTGTACGGCTCTTCAATGCAGCTAAACTGAATTCTTTCATTGCCTCAGCTTTCTTGTTCTGCTTCACATAGCATTTACCGGCATATAAGAAGGCATTTGCAATCTCTTCTTCCGAAGATTTTTCGTAGTTCTTAACAGCGTTAGTGTAATTTAATGCTTCTTTATAATCTCCAATTTGGAAGTAAGAAACCATTAGGTTATTTATTGCGAAACCATAGTTAGCCTTGTATTCAGAGGTAAGCTCCAATTTTTTCAACAACTGTGTCGCTTCGTTATATTTCTTTTGTTTCAAATATAAATTTGACACCGAAATCAACGTGCGTTCTGTATAAGGAGACGTCCAGTCATTCAAGATAATATTGTAATCATGTAGTGCATCTTCTGTATTGCCCAAAGCTGCGTTACTTTCAGCACGAACAAAACGCGCATATTTCTCTTGATTTGGTTTCGGGAATTTATCGAAATACGCATTTACAGCTTCCACCGCCCCTTGGTAATTACCTCTGGAGAATAAAGTCGTCGCAGTCGAGAATGAACGAGAATCTTGCTCAGATTTCGAAACGTCACCTAAATTTGTCCCCGTAGCATATTTAATATACCCCGTTGCATCGCCTTTATCCAAATAGATGTTCTCTATTGACCGCATGGCCTGTCTTGCTTCATCTGTTGATGCATACTGGTCAACTACACGTTGGAAGGTTGCCAATGCAGCATCATTGTTATCTTGATTATACTGAACCAGACCAATCGTTACCAACGCGCGTGGCACATAACTGCTGCGCGGGTATTTTTCAACCATTGTTTGAAGGCCAGCAATTGCCTGATCGCTTTCCCCCATCAAGAAACGTGTGTAAGGAATCTCAAACGCAATATCATCCGCATAATTAGAACTTGGGAATTGCGCAATAACAGCATTCAATGTTGAAATTTTACCGTTGTTATCCCCTTGTAATCCTTGAATAATACCGCGCTGGAATAACGCGTAATCCTGACTAGGCGCTTTAGAAGAGATCAACTTATTGTATTCTGTTAATGCTCTGCCGTAGTTTTTCGAAGAGAAATAAGAATCGCCTAAACGTGCAATTGCATCATTACGTGTATTCATTTCTATTCCTTTCGAACCACCAGACGCTAAGAAACGCTCGAAGTAATTGGCCGCCGTGCTGTAATTACCATTACGGAAAGCCGCATAGGCTAACGCGTAATTGGCATACCCATACACATCCGTTTTGCTAGCTCCCGGCAAGCGTAAGAATTTATTGAAATTTGTAACCGCTTCACCGTATTTACGCACTTCGTACATTGCTTCCGCTTTCCAATAGGTGGCTAAAGCGTAAATTTCCTCGTCATAACGAAACTCTTCAGAGCGCATGAATAGGGAAATTGCATTTTCAAAAGCACGCTCGTTATAATACTCCAAACCTCTGTAGTAGGTTACCTTTTGATAAGCAGCGTTTGCTTCTTTTCCACGTTTAGGAATAGATTCCAAAATATCAACTGCCTCACGGTAGTTTTTTGTACTCAACAATACTTCAGCAAGCAAAGTTTTTGCTTCCTCTAAGCGTTTCGATTTTGGGTACGTTTTTAGGTATTCTTGTGTCGAAGCCAAAGCCACTTGGTGGAATTCCAATTCATACGAAAGTTTAGCATAGTTGAATAAGCCTTCTTCTTGCATTGCTGGATCAAAATCCAATTTCGAAGCACGGAAAAATGCGTTACGTGCAGATTGCTTATTGCCTTTCTTCAAGAAAGCATCCCCTAGGGTAATCATCGCAGATTGATAATATGCGTCGGGATCGGTCATTTTTTCCAATTCAGTGATCGCTTTGTCGTAATCTTTCAACTTGTAAGCGATGTAACCGATTTGGTAGCTATCCTGATTATTCTGTGTTTTACCTTGGTCCTGTGCCTGAAATTTATCGTAATACTCTTTGGATGTTTTTAAATCACCTTTGATAAAATATGTTGCCGCGATAATACGGAACATCTCTGTTTCATTTTCTTGTTTTGTTCGCGACAAAATTGGCAACGCATAATCCAATACATCGTCGTAGCGTTTATCCAGGAAATACAAAGCAGTAATATAATAAGGGTAACTATTTTCGAATTGTTTCGATCCATTTAGGCGCTCAAATTCATTCAACGCCGTTTTGTACTCGGCGTCTAAGTAAGAAAGATACGCGTAATAATAGATTGAAGCTTCCTGAAATTCAGTTTTCTGATCTTTCAATCCTTCAAATAATGGTTTCGCCGTTTTATAATCCTTTGTCATAAAGGAAGCATATCCATATTTAAAGCGATATTCTACATTTTCTTTACCTGCTAAATTTTTGCTATCGATCTTGTTAAACCACTCTAAGGCCTTAACATAATCTTTTTTAGCATAATAGGATTTACCGATTTGAAAATAAGCCGCTTTAGCATTTGCACTGACAGGGAAATCTTTAATGTATTTCAGAAAACGGTTTTCGGCATCGGATTCGCCCAATTCCAGTGCGCAAACCGCTTGATAATACCGTACGTTCTCTTTCAACAAAGACAGTTCCTCTGTTTCGTCCAATTGCAAGTTGGATTTTGTCCGCAAAGCTTCAACACGGTCAAATTGGGCTGAAGCAGAACTAAATTTTCCGCGTTCATACAATTCCATCCCTGTTTTGTACGCCTTGTTGATTTGTTGCCATTCTGTCTGTTGCGCTAATGCTGGCGTCGCCATAACGGTTAATGCAACTCCCACCTGGTAAATCTTCTTATACATAATATGTGAAACCTTAATATGTTATTTATCTGCAAATGTAAATGAATCTCCCTCCAAACCGCGATAAATTCGCATTTCAAAGCAAACTTATCGAAAGCCTCTCTGCCATTAAAGGCTTTAAGACAGCCCCAAATTTATTGAAAATCAATTCAAACCTCCACTTCTCAGGGAGATAGTTTTATTCATTTTACTAAATTATACTTTAATTGAGCTATTTTACACAAAAGTTATTAACATCTGTGAATAATCCTGTATTATAACGGAAATTTTGCACAAAAAATATGCCCGACAAAAAATAAAGTCAGGCATACTTTAGTTGCATTAGAAAACAGTGCTATTTAGTCTCACACGTACACTAACGCACGTTAAAACCAATTTAGACTATCCGCGTTGCCCTGCTAATAGATACAAGACAGCCATGCGCACAGCAACACCATTTTCAACCTGATCCAAAATAATTGAATGTTCGCTATCCGCGACATCCGATGTGATTTCGACTCCCCGATTGATTGGTCCGGGGTGCATAATTGTGATTGGCTTCTCTAAAGAATCCAAAATTTCTTTATTCAATCCATATAGCATGGAATATTCTCTTAAGGAAGGGAAATAGGCAATATCCTGACGCTCCAATTGAATCCGTAACATATTTGCAACATCACACCAGTTCAACGCTTTCCGCAAATCATGCTCCACTTTTACACCCAGCGATGTAATATGTTTAGGAATTAATGTGGTCGGACCACAAACCATCACTTCTGCACCTTGCTTTTGAAGACATAAGATATTCGACAAGGCAACGCGTGAATGTGTAATATCCCCAACGATAGCTATTTTACGACCAGCTACATCACCATAGCGTTCACGGATCGAAAATGAATCAAGTAAAGCTTGTGTAGGGTGTTCATGTGCTCCGTCACCTGCATTGACAATTTGTGCATCAACATGTTTACTTAGAAATACCCCAGCTCCGGCGTATGGATGTCTCATCACAATCATATCAACCTTCATTGCAAGAATATTGTTCACCGTATCGATGAGTGTCTCCCCCTTACTTACGGAAGAGGAGGATGCCGCAAAATTCACGATATCCGCAGAAAGTCTCTTTTCAGCAAGTTCAAAGGATAGACGTGTCCGCGTTGAATTTTCAAAAAACACATTAGCAATCGTAATATCCCTTAACGACGGAACCTTTTTGATTGGCCTATTTAATACCTCTTTGAAATTACTTGCTGTATCCAGGATCAATTGGATATCGTTCTCATTTAGATCTTTGATCCCCAATAAATGGCGGGTACTTAATTGTTCTGCTCCAGATGACATTTTATAGTATATTCAAATATTTACTAATCATTTTTTATTGAAAGTGCCTGTTTCCGAAGGTCAACAATAACCTTCAGTAACGTCATGACACCGCTATTAATCGCTAGCTGACGTCTTCTTTTCTGTAATCAAGATAATACTATCCTGATCCTCTGATTCTTTCCAGTTAACAATTACTTTTTGTGAATCAATAGAATCTACCTGTATTCCGATATAATCAGGCTGAATAGGGATCTGTCTAGAGAAGCGGCGATCGACCAAAACAAGCAATTCTATTCTTCTTGCACGGCCAAATGCCTGCACAGCATCCATTGCCGCACGAATAGTACGTCCTGTCCATAAGACATCATCTATAAAAATGACCTCTTTACCTTCTACAATAAAATTGATATTTGTGCTATTTGCTAAGAGTGGACCTGTATTCCCTTTCGTACGGAAGTCATCGCGATAAAAGGTAATATCCAAATCGCCAACTAAAATCTCTTTTCCGATCATTTGTTCAAGCTCTTTGACGATACGTCTCGCTAAGAAAGTTCCTCGGGGTTGGATACCTATGACGACAGCATTTGAAAAATCACCGTGATTCTCAATCAATTGACGACATAGTCTTTGAATTGTGATTTGAAATTTTGGTCCGTCTAATAAAATCGACTGTTTCATTATGGGAATGTTTGAGCAAAGCTACACTTTTTTTAACAAAAACGAAGCCATGAAGGGCAATTAATTTCAATATTTGCATCCAACTGGCACAATAACAAAAAGTGATTTAAGCAAAGAATATCTTCCTTTCAGGGAAATTTACAAACCAATTATTCCAGCACATTAACAGATTTTGAAGTTATATACAATACGCATTGCCAACCATTTATAGCAAATTCCATAACATCGAAATGCTATAGGTAAAGACTATTCATCTAGCTCGGCACGTTTATTATTCCGTGCAAAAAAATACACCGGTACACCGATTAATACAAGTATAAAGCCTGGCCAGGTATATTGTGGCTTATAGATAATTAATAATACACAAAATACGGTACCTATCAACAGGTACAAGATCGGAGTGACCGGAAATAGAAATGTCTTATAGGAACGTTCCAAATCGGGTCTTCGTACACGCTGAATAATAACCCCTAGCACTGTAATCATATAAAATATAACAATAACAAAAGATATCATATCCAGTAAATTGCCATATTGCCCACTTAGACAAAGCAATGACGCCCAGATCCCCTGAAGCCATAACGATCGTGCCGGCACATCATATTTGTTATTGGGAATCGCTTGTTTCAGAAACAATCCATCTTTTGCCATAGTCTGAAAAACTCGCGCACCTGATAGTGCGAGCCCGTTAACGCAACCAAAGGTCGAGATCATGACCAAAATCGCCATCGCTATTGTACCACTATGGCCTAATATTTTTTCAGCCGCCGCTATGGCAACACGATCATTTGCCGCAAAAGCAATTTCCTCCCGATTTAATGCCGCTAGGTAAATGTAATTACAACTTATATAGAGCAACATCACCAAGCTTGTTCCGATAACCAATGCCCGAACAACATTACGCTGTGGATTGACAATCTCTCCAGAAACAAACGTTACATTTTCCCAGGCCACACTACTAAATACCGAACCCACCATCGCAGCAGCTAAAGCCCCCATCAGTACGCCCCCCGAGATCTGCGACCAGCCAGCACCTTTCAAATTTTGGCAAGAGTCCCAGCCATACGCCATATTTTCTGAAAAATGATTTTCTTTAATCAAGAACAGGCCACCTAAAATCAATAAAACCAGCGCAATGATTTTTGCTGAAGTAAAGAAAGACTGAACAGCTTTTCCACTCTTGATCCCTCTTGTATTAATAAAGGTGAGGAGGATAATAACACCCATAGCGACAATCTGTATCCAGGTAATCTTAAACTCTCCACGCTGAAATAGCGGTGCAGCATCATTTAACTGCGGAATAAGGTAGGCTGTAAACTTACCAAAGGCGACAGCTACAGCTGCTATCGTTCCCGTTTGAATGACTGTAAATAAACTCCAGCCGTATAAAAAGCCAATTGGCTTCCCAAATATTTCTGTCAGATAGGTATATTGTCCGCCAGCCTTCGGATACATAGACGACAATTCGCCATAGCAGATTGCCGCCGCAACAGTTGCTAATGCGGTCAATAACCAAACGATCGCCAACCAATATCCGGATCCCAGCTGCCGCATCATATCACTCGATACAATAAAAATACCGCTTCCGATCATCGACCCCATGACCAGCATCACTGCATCCCACAATTTTAATTGACGTTTCATCATAACTTAAGGTTGGTTTTATATGGCGTTAAGCTAAGAAAAAATAATCAAAAAAAAGCCGCCCTTTCCTACATCGCATCAAAAAGTGTTTTTCCTTTCGAATACCTGTAGTAAAGGGCAGCTCCTTCGTTTAAAATGATGTCTCTAATTGTTACTCAACACCATACTGTTGTTTATACGATTTTTCTAAATCGGTCACTTGCTGTAGCAATTGTTTTTCCGAGGTAGAGGCCAAGATACTCTTATAGGCCCCCAAAGCACGTAATGCTGTACCTATATTTGAATATTCCAGCTCAGGTTTTGTTTGTGCAATATCCTGATACCAACGCATGTTTTGGGTCATAAACTTCAGGTTACGGTTTACGATTTCATTTGCACGCTTCGTTTCACCAGTTTCATACAACACATTGACAATTGGAATATAGCCTAAAATATCGCGCATCAAATAAACACGCTTCGGCATTTTCTCGTAAGTTTCAACAGCGACTTTACGCGCCTCATCCTTATGACCTTCCATCATCAACTGTGTCGCTGTACCACCCATTACTGTATTTGTAATCATGGTAATCATGCGGTAAGATTCAGGATCCAGGTAGGAAGCATGTGCCATATTACCCCATTGGTATTTCGTAGTAATGTCTTTATAAGCAGACTGTGTATCAACCAATGTACCTTCTGCTCCGGCAGGAGTTGCAATCGGCATCAAGCGCAGCGCGAAGCCCTCTTGTACTAAATATTTATCTAAACCAAGGTAGTTATCATTTGGAACTGTTGCCGCAAAATAAATTGGACGTTTCCAATCGTTATTCAATAACACGTTTAAGATAGATAATTCAGCTCTAGAGATATAATTTCTATTGTAGGTCCAGCTCATGGTATCAACAATTGATTCTTGCCAAGCTTTAGGGACGACATTATTTTTCAGAACAGATTCTTTATTCACCGGAAGGCTAAAGTTTTTGGTTGGCAGGAAGTTTTCAAACTTACCACCTCTCAATTCCAATTTGTTCTTTTGGTCGTCAGACAATAAAATCTGCATGATCAAATCCAGATCCACATGTCCTGGAACTTTCATATCCTGATAATAAAGCACTTCGCGAACACCTTTCTTGAACTTTTCATCATCGATATTGATCGGTAAACCCTCGGCCTGATTCACTTTTTGTTTCATCTGGCGCATATACCAGTCCGAACTCAACAAACTTAAGTTTACGACACGTACATCCGGACGATAATTTTCGACTTCCTGAACATACCATAAAGGATAGGTATCATTATCTCCATAAGTAAATAAAATCGCATTGGGTGCACATGACGCCAAATAGTTTTTAGCAAGATCACGGGCAGTTGTTTTCTCCGAACGATCGTGATCATCCCAGTTTTGGAAGCCCAACAATACTGGAGCGCCCAATAGGCAGGCTACTGTAGCAGCACCGGCGGCAATTTTACCATCCACTTTTTTGCTCAGATAATCCGCAATAGCGAAAACACCGAGCCCGATCCAGATGGCGAAGGCATAAAAAGAACCTGCATACGCATAGTCGCGTTCACGTGGTTGAAGTGGGCTTTGATTTAGGTAGAGTACAATTGCTAATCCTGTAAAGAAAAACAACAGTCCCACGATTCCTGCGTCGCGTTGTCTCTTTCCAAAATGCCAGAATGCACCGATTAAACCAATGATCAAAGGCAAGAAATAATATTTATTGTTTGAAGGATCAGTTTTCAGTGAATCTGGAATGGCATTCTGTCCACCAACATGCAACTGATCAACAGGTTTAGCACCTGAAATCCAGTTACCTTCGGTAAATGAGCCCTGCCCTTGTTGGTCATTTTGACGACCGGCAAAATTCCATAAGAAATAACGGCCGTACATATGTCCGATCTGATAACTGAAAAAGAACTTCAGGTTATCACCGAAAGTCGGCGATTGGCCTTCCGGAATTTTTAAGTAATCACGATAGTATTCGATATGTCCTTGATCCCTTGAACTGTAAACACGTGGAAAAAACATCGTTTTATCGTATTTGTAGTCCATACCGTTCTCCACTTTGGTATACTTGTCCTTATCTTTTCTGTACGTATATGTAGGCTCGGCATCAACCACTTGTGCATCAAATGTAGGTCCATTCAAAAGTGGCTCACTTGCATATTGCTCACGTCCAAGATAACTCACAAAAGAGAATGCATTATCAGGGTCACTGTTATTTAACGTCGGATTCGCTTTGGCGCGCACCATGATCATGGCAAAGGAACTATATCCAAAAATGATAAATGCTGCACTGATTAAGATCAGATTTAACATGGGTTTTACCTTTTTGATCGAATACCAGATCCCATATACGAAAAGAGCTACCGCTAAAATCATGAAAAGGTTAAATCCGGTACCGAAGCCCATTCCCAAACTATTCACAAAGAACAGATCAAAATATGCGGCGGCTTTAACAGTGTATTGAATAATACCCCATAAAATCAGCGCCAAAACAACGACACCAATTAAGAAAGCTTTGATCGCCCCCGAGGATGTTACAGTTTTTGAACGTTTAAAATAAATGACCAAAGCAATTGCCGGAATTACCAGAAGGTTCAGTAAGTGTACCCCGATAGAAAGCCCCATCACATAGGCGATAAAGATCAACCAGCGGTCCGAACCAGCTTCATCGGCATGATTTTCCCATTTTAGAATACCCCAAAATACGACGGCTGTACATAAAGAAGACATGGCATATACTTCGGACTCTACTGCTGAGAACCAAAAAGTATCCGTAAAAGCATAAGCCAGTGCACCAACAGCGCCCGAGCCGAATATTTTGATTAAATCGGTGGATGTATATGATCCATCAACACCTTTTACAACGATTTTCTTTGCTAAAGCTGTAATTGTCCAAAATAAAAACAAAATGGTCAGACCACTACATACCGCCGATCCTACGTTCATCCAGAAAGCAATTCGTGTAACATCTCCACCAGCAAGGTTTGAGAATATATTTTGAATCATTAAGAATAAAGGTGCTCCTGGCTGGTGCACAATTTGAAGTTTAAAGGCCGAAGCGATAAACTCGCCACAGTCCCACCAACTCGTCGATCGTTCGGCAGTCATGACATACGCTACAGTTGCTATTAGCGCACATATCCATCCTAAAAGATTGTTGATTTTAGTATAGTTCATAAAATGATAACTGTAAAAAGTATTATTAATACGGCTCGAAAATAAGGATAAGTTAATAAGAAATGAACTTTATTCTGATTTTTTAACACATATTAATTGAAAAAATTTCATTACCCGATCCAATATTGGCTGAAAGGAAAGCATGTCCAACTGCAGGCGTACACTTTTGTCGACGGATCCGCTTATTGAAAAAAGGCTAGCAAACCGAATTTCCATGGTCGAAAAAAAATTATTTCTTTGAAAATCAGCCCCAATACACTTTACAACACATTTTTATTTGCAGAAATAAGAATAGTCCGTATATTTGCATCATCAAATGTGAACGACATCATCACGATAGCAATCACTTTTGAATTGTTTGTCCGATAGTATAAGGGTAGTACGACAGTTTTTGGTTCTGTTTGTCTTGGTTCGAATCCAGGTCGGACAACAAACAATAGAAAAGGCTTGCAGATGCAAGCCTTTTCTGCGTTATATGCAAGGCTTATTATTTATAAAAGGGTTAAGATTTTTTTAAATTTGCATTTTGATTTTTAAAACAAATCTCTATCTTTGCGTCGTCAAAAAGAAAAAGACGGTAACGTTGACTTTTTAGAGACATTGTCCGATAGTATAAGGGTAGTACGACAGTTTTTGGTTCTGTTTGTCTTGGTTCGAATCCAGGTCGGACAACTTTTAAAGTTAAGAGTATATGGATTGTGAAAACAATCCATTTTTTTTAATGTTTAACTTTAAAAAATAGTAAGGGAATAAAAATATTGAATAAACGACAATACAATAACCCAACATAAATATACAAAACCATGCCTTTGCAATTCAACACGGTTAAATTATTTGCAGGTTCTGGCACTACAGAACTGGCCGAAAAAATCGCACAATCTTACGGGAAACCACTAGGAGACAAAACATTGTCACGTTTTAGCGACGGTGAAATTCAACCTTTCTACAATGAGTCAGTTCGCGGAAGCGATGTATTCATTATCCAATCTACCAACCAACCTACCGACAATCTTTTTGAATTATTATTGATGACAGATGCAGCGAAGAGAGCTTCAGCGCATTATATCACAGCGGTAGTCCCTTATTTCGGTTTCGCAAGACAAGATCGAAAAGACAAACCAAGAGTTGCAATTGGCGCAAAAATGATCGCCAATCTGTTGACTGCAGCTGGTATCCACCGCATCATGACGATGGACCTGCACGCAGCACAAATCCAAGGTTTTTTCGATATCCCTGTTGACCATTTAGATGGCTCTATCATTTTTGTTCCTTATATCAAATCGTTAAAACTTCCAAATCTAACGATTGCTTCACCAGATATGGGTGGTTCATATAGAGCACGTACATTTGCTAAATTTTTCAATGCAGAAGTTATTATCTGTGACAAACGTCGTAAACGTGCAAACGAAATCGAATCGATGTCTATCATCGGTGACGTAACAGGTCAGGACGTTGTTTTGATCGATGATATCTGCGATACTGCTGGTACACTTTCAAAAGCAGCAGCACTGATTATGGAAAATGGTGCAAAATCTGTAAGAGCTGTTTGTACACATGCTGTGTTGTCAGGCAAGGCATATGAAACAATTGAAAACTCGGTCTTGTCAGAAATGATCGTAACCGATACCATTCAATTAGATGCAGAAAAAGCAAAACAATCGACCAAAATCAAAGTATTATCAACAGCTGATTTATTTGCAAAAGCAATCACAAGTGTAAATCAGCACTCTTCAATCTCTGATTTATTTGAAGTAGAATAATCTTTGAGTTTTACATCCTAGATATTGGACCCTGGTACAGAAAGCATTTAGCTCAACGGCCAGGGTCTTTTTTTGTATTGCGCCACCACCCCACCTTCTCCCAAAAAACAACAAACATTTAAAAACACTCTTTCGCTTGGTTCTTATCTTTTAACCATAGACGGATGGGCATTTTTATTGAGTATATAGGTTAGCAATTGACTGCTGTCAAATTCGATAATAACAGGGGATTTACAGGGGGTTAACAGGGGGTTAACAGGGGTATAGCAGGGGTCTACCCCAGTTAACCCCTTGTTATACCCGAGTTAAAAGAGTTTTATTTCCCTTTTAAAGATGGAAGTGGCATCAATTAAGTCATGCTTTCGGGTAAACAAGTAGCCGTGTCTAGGCATAGTCACGAACATGGAAAAATCGAAAACATGGAATAAGTGCCTGTTTCCGAACTAATAGCGGCCGTATTTTTTTGATAATATCAGAAATTAGATTATCTTTGCACCTCAAATTTATAAAAAATTAAAAGATGAAATCAATTGCTATTAGCGGTTCTGTAAGACAGAACGTAGGGAAAAGAGATGCAAAAGAATTGCGTTACCAAGGTTTAGTACCAGCAGTACTTTACGGTGGTACAGAGCAAACAGCTCTTTCTGTATCCGCAGCTGATTTGAAACCAGTTCTTTACACTGCAGACGTAATCATTGTTGAATTAAACATTGAAGGTCAAACTAAAAGAGCTATCGTTCAAGACGCACAATTCCACCCATTAACTGACTTAGTTACGCACGTTGACTTTTTAGAATTATTTGATGATAAAGAAGTATCATTGAACATTCCTATCAAATTAACAGGAACTTCTCCAGGTGTTAAAATGGGGGGTAAATTAGTTCAAAAATTACGTAATTTACGCGTAAAAGCATTACCAGCAAACTTACCACAAGAAATTGCTGTACCAATGGAATCTTTAGAAGTTGGTAAATCCGTTCGTGTAGGTCAAATTCAATTGGAAAACGCAAAAGTATTAAACAATGCTGATGATACAATCGTATCAGTAATCATGTCTCGTGCATTGCGCCAAGCTGAACAAGAAGCTGCTAAAGCATCTAAAGGTGGTAAAAAATAATCTGAACAAGATTCTTAAAATACTACAGAAAGCACCGAATTTCGGTGCTTTTTTGTTTATTAAAATTTTTATTTTTGCAGCATGAATTATCTTATCGTTGGATTGGGCAACATTGGCAGTGAATATGCCGATACACGACATAATATAGGTTTTATGGTTGCCGACGAGCTTGTTAAACAGGCTGGTGCCAGTTTCTCCTTGCTCAAGTTGGCCTATTATAGCGAATTTAAGCAAAGGGGGCACAATGTCACTGTGATTAAACCTACGACATACATGAACTTAAGTGGCAAGGCTGTTAATTACTACATGCAACAATGTAAAGTTCCAATTCAGAACGTATTGGTGATTGTGGATGATCTGGCCATTCCGTTTGGTTCGCTACGGATGAAACCCAAAGGAAGCAGCGCTGGTCATAACGGGCTCAAATCTATTGAGCAGCTTTGTGGTGGACAGGCTTATCCGCGCTTACGTTTCGGCATCGGAGACAATTACCCAAAAGGTAGACAAGTAGATTATGTACTGGGCCCTTTTGACAAAGAAGAACAAGCTGAACTACCGGCTTTAATTGACCATTCCGTTAAAATGATCCAGAGTTTCGTCAATATCGGCATCGAGCTGACGATGACTAATTTAAACACAAAATAGTAGAAGTCACTAAAGCAGACTGACGTACTGTGTATTGATACTGATTTATAAAAAAAGACCGATAATCGGTCTTTTTTTTATAAATCAGAGAATTTCACATTAATTACTGCTTTCTACCCTGATCTTTTCTTTTTCTATCTCCATCTTAATCGCTCCGCTTATCTTCTCTTTTAATTTTCCATTCGCCTGCACATCGTTTTTCTGCTCGCTTGCTTTCATTCGGGTCGTAACGATAATGACACCGTCTTTGCCTGCACTCCCATACAATGCAGTCGCACTTGCATTTTTCAAAATCTCTATAGATTCAATATCTTTCGAATCAAGTCTTTGCAAACTGGCCTCCTTCTTAACAGCCCCATCAACCACAATTAATGGCTTGACTTTTCCATCGTAACCACGTATTCTGACCGATGGAAAATCTGTTCCGATCGACTGACTTGCCTGTTTGTTCGCTAAGAGACCAATTGTTTTTGCTTCAAGATTAGCCGTTTCTGATTTATCCATCAAAGTAATTTGTTTCGCGTCATCCAATGTCTCACTTTTCTTATAACCAACCACGGCAACAACTTTTTCACCCTGTCCTTCGTTTTTCTTAGAACCAATCGTCGAACTAATCTTATCATCCACACTGTTGTCTCTCTTATAGCCAACGACGGTAACGACATCATCCCCTTTTTTATTTTCCTGCCCTATGAAACGAAACTTATTATTCACCTTATCCGGATTCTCACGAGCCCATTTTTTTGTCGTAATAACTAAAACACCATTCTTAGCATCTTCACCATATTTCTTAATCGCTTCAGCATCCTTCCACACCGATAGTGTCGCGATTCCATCCGGCGTCAGGGCCAGCTCCTTCACCATTTTTTGATCTACCCTTTTGCCATCAATAACGTACACCACATCAGTTGACTTATCATTCGTTAGCAGATCATCACGATACGTCACCCCAATCGTAAGACCTTTGAGTTTGGTCATATCTTTACCAATATGAGCTCCTTCCTTCAAATTCACTTCAAGGATACCATCTTTCCCAACATCTTCACCATACTTATCAATAGCAGCCTTACCTTGTAATACCGAGACTGACGCTATAGCATTCGGATCGATATCATCCACAGTAAAAGTTTTTTCCTGCACAATACCATTCATAACACAGCGTAATTTTTTTTGTGCTATATCCGAATGTTGTTGCATTTCAACAGTATTGGCCAAAATTGCTCCGCCAGAAATATCAATTGAAGACTTCGTCCGATACTTGATCATATCACTGTCATTCGAAAACCAGTACTTCGCCAGTTTTCCTTCAGGAATAGCCAAAAATTCAGCCTTAGAGACCAATTTATTATCCACAAAATACTTTTGATTTTTAGAAAAATCAATAGCAGATCTCTTGATTTCCTTAAAATCTCTCGTCGCCACTTGATTTGCTTTAGCCAAAGTATCCGCCAATACAGTAGTTTTCATATTTGATTGATCTGTCTGAGATCGTAAATCAACTGTTGGTAACTGAATAGGTAATACTGTCTCATTTACTTTCTCAACTACCCCTTCTATGCTTCCCTCCGCTTTACTTACCGTAAATGCTGCTCCCGTCAATAAAAATACAGGTAAAAGAAAGGCGTATTTACCCAGTTCTATTTTCGATGATCGCTTCTTGTTCATCATCATAATTCGACGTTTTAAAAGTTTAAAATTAAATTGATTGCTCAATCCTACTGAAGTGCCCTTTTTGGACACATTCAATAGGCTGTATTGGTACGTCTGCTTGTCAATTCCTTTATCGAGAACCTGTTGATCAGTCAAGAACTCCAAATTTTGGCGAATGGCTCTGCGCATGAACCAGACGAAAGGATTGTACCAACAACACACCAATATCATTTCAAACAATAAAATATCCAGACTGTGAAGGCCTTTCACATGAATATCCTCATGCTTAAAAATATCTTTAAGTTCAGCATCAGCATGCTGTCCTTTATTGACATAGATTTTATTCAAAAACGAAAATGGAACAATAGGAATAAGCACATTCCGAAATAGATACGTCCGCCATTGATCGGACTTTGAATTCAGATGAATCCGTAATAAACTCAATAATTGAAATACAAACTTCAATAACAATACAATCGCACCAACCATAAACACAATTTCCACCAACCTTCCCAAGGTCAGTTGTTGCTGCACTTGCGGCTCAGTAATATAAAGCGAAATCTGCTCGCCTACCGCCCCCATATTCAGCCCGCGCTGCACGAACAAAGACTTTAAATCCAGAAATGGATATATAAAAGCAAATAGCCCTCCTGCCAAAAAGTAAACTCGATTTAGCACATAGAACGTCAGCCCTTTCAATAGTCCAATATATCCCAAATAGATAATCCCCAAGAGCAGGTTGACTTGAATAATATAGGTCAGTAAGCTTTCCATGTTATTAAGATTTATTATGCTTAATCATGTCCATAATTTCCTTTAATTCATCAGCCGTTAGTTTTTCTTCCTGCACAAAAAAAGATACCATCTCCTTATAGGAATTTTTAAAATAATCGCCCACAAAGGAATTCATAAATTTCGCTTTATAATCTTCTTCGCTCACCATCGGTTCATAGCGCTTGGCATTGGCATAACGTACTGCTTTCACAAAATCTTTACGTTCCAGATTCTTTACTGTTGAAGCCAAGGTGGTATAAGGCATCTTTTCACCCTTGATATTATCCAAAATCTCTTTTATAAAACCTCCATTGAGACTCCAAATAGATTGCATTGCCTGCTCTTCCTGTGCTGTTAATTTTTCCATAGCTATTTATTCCTTTTTCTAATCTTTCACTAATCTACGAATAATTCGTAAATACCAAAAATATTTTTTCTTTGTTTTACAAATTAATAGTGAACAGCGCCGTCTCCCTTGTTTAAAAAAATCAAACGGCTCATTTCCTGCGTATTTAAACTCAGATTCGACGAATATAAGTTAGCTGGCAGAAAATTTGTTATACGATTATTTTAATTCTAAATTCACACATAAATCGTTTCATCAATTGAAAAGGCAGAACTTTCAACTGGATAGAATCCCCTGGAATCAGTCCGGTTGTATGCGCCAAAAGATGGTTCAAAAAAATACAGGTAAGATAAATGGCTAAAAATATCAAAGCGATTAAATGTCCGCATTGCGGAAGTATAAAAATCACCACACTACGCCCCGATTATTATAAATGCGATAGCTGTGGAACAGAATTTTTTTTAGATAGCGACGACATCAATATCAATCACAACTACAACTATCCGCGCAACAATCCGGATCAATATAAAGCCGTACGGATTGTATTATTTGCTGTCGTGGGCTTTATTGCTCTTATGTTTGTCATTGGAGCCCTAAGCGCTATTTTTTCCAAAAAGCCAGCGCCCAATTATTCAACTTACAGCACCTCTAATACAGCAGAGAAAAAAGAAGAGGTAGAACCTCTTGAATGGAATTACGCAAGCAACACACTATTTTTGGACAAAGATAATACGCCCCACGTTGTTGTCGTCGGTAATGTCGGAACCTTCAGAAAACGAATGGACGAAAACAAGGATAATAAGGTTTATATTGGGCTTTTCGATCCAAAAACAGGTAAAAAAGAATGGGTAAAGGCATTGATGGAAACACCTGTCGAACTGTCGAGCAGCGACGTCAAACTTCAGGTATTTGAAGACCAGAATCTCTATATTATCGTCAAAGCCAAATACATTTATCAGCTGGACAGAAATACACTTACATATAAAAGTGTGCTTGAGAACTATGTGAAAGATGCGCCATCTTTAAGCACAGGCATCGCTAAGGTTGAATTTAAATACGAAGACTATGGATCAGCCTATCAAATTGTCAACAATGAGGGTCAAAATCTAGCTTATTACCCCTTAATTAATAAATCTATCCCCGATAAACAGCTTTACGATGAGCGAAGGAAAAAACTTCCCAATCCAACGACAAAAACGGAATTCGCTTTTTCAAGTAAATCCAGTTATTATCCGGAAGAAAAAATCCAGTTAATCCAGTACAGTTACCAATATCAATATGGATTTCCTAAAGATAGCCCGCGCTTTTCCTGGGATAAAGACTATGGCGGTTCGGGTATTTTTACCGACCGTGATCCTTATAAAAAGGTATTGATCAATCCATGGCAATTTAAAGGCGCCCGTCTGATTAGCTTCAAGGACTTTACGCCAGGAAGACTTTACTTTCAGCCTGTAATCATTGCGCAGAATGACAAAACGCTACTCATTGCGTATAAACCAACGCCTGCCGAAGACGACCCTTTCCAGATCCAACTATTGGATGTAACAACTGGCGCCATACAAAAAACAGTGACTACAGATCTTAAATCCATGTATGGAAATGGGAGCCTACTCAAAGATGGTTTTATTATAAAGGGCGCCAGCGACTATTATTATTTTGATAATAATGGAAAACAAATCAACAAGTTTGAAGGGTATAACCCCAAATTCGACACACTAAATTAATCACTATGGGACTATTTAATCTTTTTAACAACCAACTTTCTGAAGTCATCGAGTGGAAAAACCAAGACCCTCGATTATTATGGTATAAATTTCCATCCGAAAGGAATGAGATCAAAAATTCCAGCAAGCTGATCCTCGCTCCAGGGCAGGGCTGCATCCTTGTGTATGAGGGAAAAGGTGAAAACCTGCTGACCGAACCAGGAACGTACAACCTCAAAACGGACAACCATCCCTTCTTTACCACTTTAGCGCGTTTACGGCAGAATTTTGAATCCGAGCATAAGCTTTACATTTACTTTTTTCGCACAGCTGCTATCGTCAATCAATCCTGGGGAACGGGGACACCTATAAAATATATCGACCCCCATTACAATTTACCAATAGAAATCGGCTTGAATGGTACGTTCTCTTACCTCATCAAGGAACCGGTGCATTTCTATAAAAACATTGTCGCTAATCAAAATACGGTCAGCACAGCTGTCATTCAAGACATCATCAATAATCGGATCCCACAACAAATTATTGCGCAGATTGCACAAAAGAAACTGGGTTACAATGAAATTGACAGTCAACTGGGACTGTTATCCCACGACATCAAGACTGCGGTTGAACAAGATTTTAATGACCTTGGTCTCGACATTACGGATTTCAAAATCTTAGGAACTCAATTTGATGCCAATACACAACGAAGAATCGGAGAAATCGCCGATTTAAGCACACAAAATCAAGCGGCACAACAGGCAGGTCTGAGCTATGTTGAATTAGAAAAACTACGTGCGCTCCGTGATGCCGCTAAAAATGAAGGGGGAATCGCGGGTGTGGGTGCACAACTGGGCGTCGGTATGGAACTCGGAAAACAGTTTGACCTCCAAAAAGAGGAGATCAAAGATCATATTCAGCAAGAAGGCGACTTTGTCGAGAAACTTCAAAAGCTGCAGCTGCTGCTCCGTGAAAACATAATTAGTCAGGAAGAATTCGATACACTCAAAAAACAGATTCTCAACAAAATATAATGCATGCGGGGATATTCATATCACGATTCAGCTCAATTATACCGAGGTGAATCAATTCATAACACATAAATTAATTCAGCTATGAAATACATATTCGGTATATTATTCACCTTGGTGATCCTTTTCGTTGCCACCTATTTCCTTTTAGGGTTGTGGGGCATTCAGCTACTAGACGCTGAAAATTTCAGTAAAATCTTATGGACTACGGGAATATTGACAGCAACCGCTATTGTTCTGGTCTGTTTTGTTATACTTCCATTTTTCGGGTCAGGCAAACAGGGGAACTATGAAGACAAAGGCAAAGTCGCCCAACGAAAAATAGATTAATATTTTTGCAGAATAAGATAATGTTAAATTTGAATAAATTATTTGCTTATTTAAGTAAATAATTAGTGAATATTATCCAAAATGACGCAGTCATGTCATTTTAATTCCAAAAGAACTTTCAATTTTAAATATCAAATAGTTAAATTTGTGAGATTAGCATAACAAATCAGATATAAGATAATATATAAACATGTCAGATAAAGCATCTATAAATTTAGACGGCACTTCCTATGACCTCGCGGTCGTTGTCGGTACTGAAAATGAAAAAGCAGTTGATATTTCCAAATTAAGAGATCTAAGTGGATTTATTACATTAGACCCAGGATACAAAAATACTGGTGCGACGAAGAGTGCGATTACTTTCCTTGACGGTGAAAAAGGTATATTGAGATATAGAGGATATCCAATTGAACAATTGGCAGAGAAATCGACTTTCTTGGAAGTTGCTTATTTGTTGATTTATGGAGAGCTTCCAAAAAAAGAGGTATTGGAAAAATTCAGAGCTGACATCAAAAAACAAATGATGATTCACGAAGATATGAAAAACTTCTTCGCTGGTTTTCCTTCCAAATCACATCCAATGGGTCAACTTTCCTGTTTAGTTGGTGCATTATCGGCGTTTTACCCAGAATCTTTAAATCCAAACTTAACAGACGAAGAAGAAGATCAAACGATCATCAATCTTTTGGCAAAAATGCCAACAATCGTTTCTTGGATTCAAAAGAAATCATTAGGTCATCCTGTTGTTTATCCAAAAAATAACCTTGGTTACATTGACAACTTCCTAAACATGCTGTTTGGAGAAGTGAATGATGAAAAAACATTCGATCCTGTTGTCATTGACGCCATGCACAAATTGTTGATTTTACATGCTGATCATGAGCAAAACTGTTCAACATCTACTGTTCGCATCGTTGGTTCATCCAATGCAAACCTTTATGCATCCGTTGCATCGGGTATCAATGCATTATGGGGACCATTACATGGTGGTGCAAACCAAGCCGTAATCGAGATGTTGGAGGCCATTAAAAATGATGGTGGTGATGCTGAAAAATATCTTGCTAAAGCAAAAGACAAAAACGACCCTTTCCGTCTAATGGGATTCGGTCACCGCGTTTACAAAAACTTCGACCCTCGTGCTAAGATCATCAAAAAAGCCTGTGATGATATCTTGGAGAAATTAGGCGTTCAAGATCCGGTATTGGATATCGCTAAAAAGCTTGAAGAAGCAGCATTGAATGACCAATATTTCATCGACAGAAAACTTTATCCGAATGTTGACTTCTATTCAGGTATCATCTACCGTGCGTTAGGTTTCAAAGCAGACATGTTTACCGTATTATTTGCTTTAGGCCGTCTACCGGGATGGATTGCACAGTGGAAAGAAATGCGCGAAAACAAAGAGCCTATCGGTCGTCCTAGACAAGTATACGTTGGCCACACAGAACGCGACTACGTTGAATTTTCAAATCGTTAATTCGATTTCGATTTATATCCATAAAAAGCATCCTTCGGGGTGCTTTTTTATTTTTATCTGAGCTAATAGGGATGGCTTTACAGCTGTCCGAAGCCACCGATTCGAACACGATAGGATTACTCGTTGTTACGCTATTGTCACGATAATCTACTTGTTAAGTATATTTTAATTTTTCCTTATCTAAATTCCCTGTTTTTCGTTAAGTTTGCGTATTCATTGGTCTCTTATCAAAAATCATTATAAATAAGACTTGTTAGAAACAATACTACATATCTTGGTTCCCATTGCTATTTTCACCTTTATAGCAGCTTTCACCTTGTTTGCAGTATATGCCGAGCGAAAGATCGCAGGATTTGTACAAGATCGTCTAGGACCGATGGAAACAGGAAAGTATGGCAGTCTCCAAACGATCGCCGACATTCTCAAATTATTACAAAAAGAATTAATTACCCCCTCATCAGCCGATAAAGTTCTCTTTAGGCTTGCACCTATCGTTATTTTCGTTGCTGTATTTACAGGTTTTGCTGTTATCCCATGGGCAAAGGACTTTATTCCCGCGGATACACATACAGGCTTGTTCTTCATTATGGCTATCATCTCCATTGATGCTTTGGGCATCTTAATGGCAGGTTGGGGATCCAACAATAAATATTCTCTATTAGGCTCCATGCGTGCCATAGCACAGATGGTATCCTATGAAATTCCGGTAGGCCTCTCACTGATTACGGTCGTTATGCTCACCCAAACCTTAAATTTGAATGAAATCGCTATTGGACAGGGCATCCTAACCAATGGAAGCATTAAATTCTTGGGTCTTTGGGAAGTCAATGAGATTGGGGGCCTCTTTGCCTGGAATATTTTTCAGGCTCCACATTTGATTATCACCTACATCATATTCTTTATCGCAACCCTTGCCGAGTGTAATCGTGCTCCCTTTGATATTCCGGAAGCCGAATCTGAATTGGTCGGTGGCTTCCATACGGAATATGGCGGGATACAATTTGCCTTTATCTTTTTGGCGGAGTATGCCATGATGTTTTTGGTATCCATGTTGGGCGTTGTTCTCTTCTTAGGAGCTTGGAATACACCGTTACCAAACATAGGTGCAATACGTTTGGCCGATTGGACAACAGGCTTGGTATGGGGAATATTTTGGACCTTGGCCAAATCATTGTTTATTGTTGGTATCCAAATGTGGATCCGATGGACATTACCACGGTTGCGTGCAGATCAACTGATGAGTTTATGTTGGAAAGTATTGACGCCGCTGGCTTTTCTTTGTATGGCCATTTCTGCAATTTGGCGAATTTTAGTTATAGCATAAGATTATGATATTTAAAACGGCTTCGCATGCATTTCGTACGGCAATCAAGGGCTTATCTTTGACTGTTAAACACTTGTTTGGTGCCCGACGTTCGCGAACGGAATTAAATATCAAAAAGGATAACTACTTTGATCAGCAGGAAGGTATTGTAACTGTACAATACCCGCGTGAAAAAATGCCGATCCCCGAGGTTGCCCGCTATCAGCTGCAAGTCGATATCGAGGACTGTATTGTATGTGATCTATGCGCAAAGGCTTGTCCTGTAGACTGCATCGAAATCGAAGCAATCAAATCTCCGGAAGCGATTGGAAAAACTTCCGATGGTAGCGTTAAACGACTATACCCAGCCAAATTCAACATTGATATGGCTAAATGTATGTATTGTGGCCTATGCACTGTCGTATGTCCCACAGAATGTATCACCATGACCAACGAATATGACCGCAGCTCACAAAAACTGACTGATCTTATTTATGGTTTCTCCGACATGACCGATAGCGAGGTCGCACAACGTAAAGCAGAATGGACCAAGTTTCAAGCTGACAAGGAGGCAGCAAAGCAAAAATAAAAGATGGAAAGTATTTTATTCTACGCCTTTGCTACCCTAGCAGTCGGTTCAGCACTCTTGCTCGTTAATCTTAAAAATATTGCACGCGCTCTATTCCTGTTTTTTATTGTTTTATTTGCAATGGCAGGACTTTACTTATTTGCTTTAGCCGATTTTGTAGCTATTACACAAATTATGGTGTATGTTGGCGGCGTGCTCATATTGATGTTATTTGCCTTTATGCTTTCCAATAAAGAGCTTTTAAAAGATCTTCAAAATAGTAGCGGTTCATTCTTAAGCCTACCCAAATGGCAGACTATTCCAATCGTGCTTGGTTTCCTGTTACTGATGCTTTATGGCATCGTCGAATGGCAACAAGCTTCTCCAGCATGGTGGATCTTAAATGCCAAGGAAAATAATACCGAGATCCTCGCAACAGACAATAATATACATCAGATCGGATTACGTTTTATGACTTTTTATGTATTGCCATTTGAAATCATATCCGTGTTTTTGATGATGGCCTTGATCGGAGCATCACATTTATCCAGAAAGGAGCGTGCGATATGATTACACTGACGCATTTTTTGGTTGTCAGTGCCTGCATCTTTTGCATTGGGCTCTATACCGTGCTTTCCAAAAAAAATGCGATCATGATTTTGGTCGGTATTGAGTTAATGATCAATGCAGCTATCCTGAATTTTGTTGCCTTTGGTAAATATGATAAGGTCAGTTATGGCGGGCAAATTTTCGCACTGTTTGCCATTGTTCTCGCTGCGGCCGCAGTCGCTGTTGGATTGGCGATTGTATTAAATGTTTATAGACATTACAAAACCATTAATCCGGATGAGATAAACCAATTAAAAGACAAGTAAACATTGGATCAATTTGTTCACATATCGCCCCTTCTGACTGCGCTGCTTACCTTAGTGGCACCATTCGCGGCATTCCTATATCAAGCACTAGTAGGCAAACGCGACCAGTCCGGCCTTATTTCTCTCACGGCTATTATCCTCAGCTTTATCGCTGGCGGACTCACTTGGTTGTCCATATGGAATAATCCCGCGGTATCTATTCAAGTAAATTGGTTCACGATTGGTGAAACATCCTTTAAAGTTGGTATCCTGCTGAATAATTTGAGCACTTTAATGCTTTTTTTGGTACCCTCTGTTGCCTTACCCGTACATATATACTCCCGAGCCTACATGAAAGGCGATCCCGGTATTCACCGCTATTGGATGTATCTCAGCTTATTCTGTTTTGCGATGTTGGGATTGGTCATTATGGATAGTCTCCTGTTGATGTATGTTTTTTGGGAGTTGGTCGGTTTTGCATCCTATCTTCTCATCGGATTTTGGTTTACCCGCGAAACAGCTGCACAAGCCAATAAAAAAGCATTTTTGGTTAATCGCATCGGCGACCTCGGTTTCCTAATCGGTCTTGCGATCGTATTTACGCAGTTCAAAACACTCAATTTAGTCGATTTATTTGGCGATAATGGCTTAATCTATCAATCCACAATCGACCAAGGATTATGGATATCTCCGGTCAATAGCTTACCTCAGATTTGGCTTACCCTTGCTGGATTGGCCTTCTTCTTGGCTGCCATGGCTAAATCTGCACAATTTCCATTACATGTATGGCTTCCGGATGCCATGGAAGGCCCCACATCCGTATCTTCATTGATTCACGCGGCAACAATGGTAGCTGCTGGTGTATTCCTGCTGGCTACCGTATTTCCATTATTTAATGAATCTGCCTTATTATTTATTGCCATCATTGGTACAATAACCGCTGCTTCGGCCGCGTACTTCGCCCTTGGCCAATACGACATCAAACGTATTCTTGCCTTTTCGACCATCTCGCAGTTAGGTTTTATGATGGTTGGTATTGGCATTGGAACATGGGATGCTGCCTTATTTCATCTGACAACGCATGCCTTCTTTAAGTGTCTGTTGTTTCTTTCTGCCGGAGCTGTTATTCATGAAATGGCCCATTTTAAAGAACATAGCCACCTGGACTTTGATCCGCAGGATTTACGGAACATGGGCGGGCTACGTCGATATATGCCCAAGACCTTTGTGCTAATGGGCATCGCTTCGCTAGCACTCGCAGGGTTCCCGTTGACTTCAGGTTATCTATCCAAAGATAGTATCGTTATCTCCTCCTTTGAATGGGCTATTTCAAAAGGTAACTTATACCTTATCGTCCCCATAAGTTTGATTATTGTAAGTATTTTAACAGCTTTCTATATTGGGCGTTTGCTATTTAAAGCTTTTTTTGGAGAGTTTAGGCTTGCCGACCGGCTACAAGGCAAACTGCATGGTCATCCACTACATGAAGCGCCAAAGACCATGTTGTTCCCCATGTTTTTTTTGGGACTGTTCTGCTTATTTCCGCTCTTTTCTTTCAACCCTTTTTCTTATCACGATTCCTGGTTGATGGACGGCCTTCTATTGGATGAATATGCCTTTGCGCCAAGTCACAGTGCACACCTTATTATCCCTGCAATACTGCTTCTTGGTTCTGCTATTGGCTGGATCATCGGTTGGAAATGGTATGTACAGAATAAATATCCTTTAAACCCTGCTAACTGGGCATTAAAGATTTCTTTCAATCAAGGGTATATCAATCAGTTTTACGAAGCAGTATTTGTCAATGGCACCTTAAAATTGGCACAGTTCTGCTACTGGTTTGACCGTTATGTTGTTGACGCCTTTGTTTCTTTGATTCAGTTTCTCGTCTTATCCCTTTCTCAGCTAAGTGTATGGATAGACAAATATATTGTAGATGGTTTTGTTAATACGGTTGCTTCTGCGGCTTACTGGACCGGCAATCAAGTCCGCCTGGTCCAAAATGGAAAGCTACAGACAACATTGTATTCCGTCTTTTTATTAGTTTTACTTGGTTTAATTTATCTTATATTTTTTTAGGAAATGCCTATTTTATCCTTATTGATATTTTTACCGCTATTGGCTACGGCGCTCATTCTCGCCTTACCGACACGATATAAATCGAGTTACAAATATATTGCTTTAGCATTCACAGCAATCCAATTTGTACTGGCCGGAATATGTTATGCACAGTTTGATGCAAGCAAAACAGGAGTCCAAGATCTGGCGGGCTATCAATTTGTTGAACAGCTTTCTTGGATCCGATTAGATTTAGGATCAATAGGTAAATTAGAGATCGATTATCTTATTGGTATTGATGGGATCTCCATGCCCTTGTTATTGCTGAGTGCTTTCGTTATGCTAATGGCTATAGGCGCTTCTTGGAATATACAGAAAAGTCCGAAGGGATACTTTGCCTTGCTCATGGTACTCAATATGGCAATTATGGGAATTTTCTGCGCACTGGATTTCTTCCTATTCTATTTGTTTTATGAAGTCATGTTACTGCCACTCTACTTCTTGATCGGTATCTGGGGTGGTGCAAGACGGGAATACGCAGCCATAAAATTCTTTCTATATACCCTATTCGGGTCGGTATTTATGTTGTTGATTATCGTAGGATTGTATTTTTCAGTAATCAACCCTTTGACTGGAGCACATACCTTCAACATGATCTATATGATGAATCCACAGAATTATCTTGAGGGTTCTATTTTCGGCTGGGAGGGTTACCAGGAAATTTTGGGTGTTTCGGCTCGACTGATCGGTTTCATTGTGCTCTTCTTTGCCTTTGCCATTAAAGTACCCATTGTTCCCCTACATACTTGGCTACCGGATGCGCACGTTGAAGCGCCGACACCAGTATCTATTATTCTTGCTGGTATCCTTCTGAAAATTGGTGGTTACGGTATCATCCGTATCTGTTATAGTATCTTTCCCGATATGGCAGCCTTATCCAATTGGTGGCTTGGATTGATCGGTGTTGTATCCATTATTTATGGAGCCTTGAATGCCTTATCACAAAAAGACCTGAAACGAATGATTGCTTATTCATCGGTCTCTCATATGGGTTTTGTGCTGCTTGGTATTGCATCGCTGACTGCAGAAGGTATTTCTGGCGCCATGTTTCAGATGATTTCCCATGGATTCTTATCAGCGGCACTCTTTTTCCTTGTTGGCGTGGTCTATGACCGAGTACATGACAGAAATATCTATAGTTTCCGTGGCCTAGCTCAAATTATGCCCAAATATACAGGCTATGTTGCTGTCGCATTTTTTGCTTCCTTGGGTTTACCAGGCTTTTCAGCTTTTATTGGAGAGGCCTTTGTCATTATCGGTTCGTTCAATGCCGAGAGTGTTGGCACAGGACTGCCCCGTTGGATGGCTATAGCAGGTTCTATAGGTATACTATTAAGTGCCGCCTACCTACTCTGGACCTTGCAACGCATGTTTTTTGGACAAATACGTTTAAAAGGCGGCGAATCTTGGAGCAATGCGCTAACAGATGTGAATTTACGCGAACAGATCATCTTATTTCCTACCCTAGCGCTCGCCTTATTACTTGGAATTATGCCGGCTTTAGTATTTAACAACCTAAACGCTAGTGTTCTGAATCTCGTGAGTTTTATCCAACAATTTATCTAATCTGGCATGCTCACATTCAGTCCATATATCAGTTCTTTCATCGATCAGATTATCGTCAGTATCCCATATTTTAAACCCGAACTGATACTGATCATCACTTTTATTGGAACCATTCTAGCTAGTCTTTTTGCTGACAAACACTGGAAGAATACTTCTTTTGTCATTACGATCATCGGACTATTGTTCAGTGGCTGTTACCTTTTGGGCCAGGGACTCAGTAAGGTAGAGATGGCTGGCTTTTTTGATATGATCCAGGTTGACGCTTTCGCTACTTCGGCACGACTGATTATCCTGTTATCAACAATCCTCATTTGCATATTCATTCAACAACGCCATCAAGCGCATGGCCGCCCCTTAGGAGATCTTTACGCTGTTTTACTGACGGCGACATTGGGTCTGAATCTATTGACCATGTCGAGCAATTGGCTGATGATATTTATTGCTGTCGAAACGGTTTCGATTAGCTCCTATATCATGGTGGGTTATTTCTCCACCACTAAAATTCAATCGGAGGCTGCTTTAAAATATGTACTCTTTGGATCGATCTGTGCGGCAGTGATGCTTTACGGTTTGTCTTTACTATACGGTTTCACGGGAAACTTGAATTTTGATGCTCCAAGTCATATTGCTGGATTAATGGAAGCCCCGCAGATCATGATCAGCATTGCTTTATTATTTTTGTTGACGGGTATTGGTTTTAAGCTGAGCTTTTTTCCCTTTCATGTCTGGAGCCCGGATGTTTATCAAGGTGCACCTACAGTGATTACAACCTATCTCGCTACAGTACCCAAAATTGCTGTTGTTGTGCTATTATCCAAGATACTTTCAGCCTGGCTTAACGTGTCCTTTTATTTTAGTGATTTCTTGACTTATGTGATTATTGCGATCGCCGTAGCAACGATGTTGATCGGTAACTTAGCCGCTTTACGTCAACAGGATGCCAAAAGGATGATGGCCTATTCTTCTATTGGACATACCGGCATACTCCTTATGGCTGTATTGGTTTATCAGAATAATGAATCCAACGTGCTATTATTTTATCTTTCCATATATGCTTTGATGAATATTGCGGTATTCATCTTTATTGATGCTCTGGAAGCTAGTTTAGGAAATACTTCAATTGAATCGTATCGCGGCTTAGGAAAGCAGTACCCACTGCTGTTCACCTCGTTTTCAATTGTTTTAATCGCTTTGGTGGGGCTACCCCCTACTGCAGGTTTTGTTGGAAAACTTTTGGTCTTTTCAAAAGTGTTCGAACAATACCAAAACTTCCAATCCTTCGGTTTATTGGTATTGCTTATTGTCGGTGCGTTGACATCAGTTATCTCCCTATTTTATTATTTTAAAATACCACTGAATGCGTTTTTAAGGGATAATACTGTTCAGTCTGTGCAAAAATTTAATCCTTTCCTTCTCAGCATTGCATTATTGTGTACGATTCTATTAGTCCTATTAGGGCTATTTCCAGACTTACTGCTAAAGATATTTTGAGCATTTTATAAATGCCAGGTTTTATCGATAGAAAAATGATTTTTGGATAAAAGACGAGGTTATCTCAATGAGGATATATTCGCTTTAGTTTGTGAGATTTTACGCATTTTCCAAGGCATCGGAAGTACGCCAGTATTTTAAGCCTTAGATTCTGGCGAAATATAGGGAATTCAATTGGGCCTGAAAGAACTGATATAAGAAAATCATTCCTTACGTATTGTTAAGAATATTATTGACGAGATTGACAATACTTCGGTCAATCGTATGTATAAAGGAAGTGAAGCCACACGATGTTGCTGAACCTGCTGGTTTATGGCTACCTGACCAACGCCTATTCAAGTTGGAAGCTTAAAGAACAGATTCGGAAAAACATCTACTTCATATTGCAATGATCAACCGGTCTCTTTCAGATAAACAGGCACATAAAAAAGACGTTGCCTTGATCCATATGAAAGAGGATCAGCATGCTGAACGGGTACTATCAATAGCTTGTAAGCTCAGAAAGCAGGTATAGAGCCTTGTTAAACTTTTCCTAACCCCAAAGGTTTAATACACAAGAAATGACGAAATCAAACGATTGATAAAACTATACCATAGCATTAACTGGACAAAAAAACCGCCTCAAAATTACTTATGAGACGGTCTCTTTTATATCAAAAGTTTATTTTTTTGGATATGCATAGAATGCAACGCCTCTGCGTCTCCAGTAAGGATCTCCTTCTATATTCGAAGAATAGTAATGGTCTTTTCCATCCTTATTGGTGTATTCATAAATAGGAACCGTACCTGGTTCTTGGTTTCTGTATGCATAAAAAACTACACCCTTAAAGTCATTCCAATAACCGTCACCAAAATTCAGCGTGTAAAGATTATCTCTCATTGTAGGAGAAGTCGTATACCAACGCACTGGAATACTATTATTAACTGGATTCGCATAAGCATAAAATCCAATTGTTTCATTCTTCCAATAACTGCCCTCATATGCAGATTGCGACAGAAGATGAATGCCTCCGCCATTTTTGACATAAGAGTAAATAGGGACACGCTCATGATAAAGTTTTGTCTTCCTATCTAGAAGATATTTAGAAATATAAGCCTTAACTTCACTTTTCTTTGTTGGATCTGCTATAAACTCATCTAAAGATATTAATCCATTGGGCGCAATGTCAACTAAAACAGAATTCGAAATTGTGGAGCTCGCTTGCCATGAAGCAAAACTTACTTGTGGTTTGGAAATATCTAGATTAATTGTGTTCACTAATGCCTTCGAGGGATCGCCACCTCTTGTTTTATATTTTAGTGTTCTATTATAGTTATCATTTGATGAGGAAGTTTCTGAACCATTCGCTATACTGATATTAAACACATCCTTCATTGCTGATGATGCGCCAGATTTGGCAGCATTAAACCTATTTTCATGTTTAGTTTCTGACTGAAATAAAACATCCATTGCTGCTCCAGCATAAATATCGACTAAAACATGTGTACCGTATGACTTTACAATAGATTCTGCAGACAATGTTTTAATATCTTGTAGAAAGTTAGCATCAAGACTGGTTAATAAGATATTAATAGGAGCATTAATTCTATGTCTCAATTGCTTGACCACAACATTGCAACTTCCATAAATATATTTTGAATTAAAAGCATGTTGACTTGAATCAGAAGAATTAAATGAGTTCGTCAGAGTTTTACCAAACAACGGTAAAGAAAATCCTGCATTTAATTTCGATGTCAATGATTGTGAATATGATTCGGCGTTTTCACCATAATTTTCTTCATATTCCTGAGAGTAAATAGAATCTGCTATTACTCGCCCAGCCTGGGATGCATTTAATGCATCAATATTGAGAACTCTATTTGCCACGGCTTCAGCATTTGCAAACTGTCCAGTCATATCATAGCCTCTTCCAAGATCATTAAATATACCATTACCAAACTTTCCAGCTTGTAAATTTGCTATAGCCTTTTTTTCAAGACTACCTGTAGATTGACTCTCAATTAATCTATCCTTACTACAACTAAAGAAAACAATAGCACTTGCCAATAATGGCACTAAAAACTTACCTTTCATTACTTAAATTTAATTTATTTCACAAAATTAAAAATAACAACAACAAATACAATTAAAAAAGGAAAAAAATAAATCAAAAAAACAAAATAGTTAAATAAATATTAAATTAAAAGCCATTTAATTCATCAAAACTTAACCAAACCTGATAGGACTAAAAGCTTTTGAAACTAAATCTTAAAAGATCACATCCCAATAATCTTCAACATTAAAATAACTATATTTGTACCATGATTAGTGCAATAGCAAATCCAATTTTTCAGCGTGCTATCCAGGATTACCACGTATACGACCAGATTGATCATCCAATCCAAAATCCGTATGACAAACAATCCATAGAACATCTCCTCTATTTAAAATGCTGGATCGACACGGTGCAGTGGCATATGGAAGATGTTGTACGTAATCCGGCTATTGACCCTAAAGAAGGCTTATATTGGAAAAGACGTATTGATGAATCAAATCAATATCGTACCGATACCGTAGAGTATATTGATAGCTATTTCCTTCAAAAATTTCAGGATGTACAGGCTGTCCCTACGGCAACGATCAATACTGAAAGTCCGGCCTGGGCTATTGATAGACTTTCTATCCTGGCTTTAAAAATCTACCATATGGAACAGGAAACATTGCGCACAGATGCTTCCGAAGCACATATCATTTCCTGCCAGGAAAAACTGAACGTTTTATTGGAACAAAGGAAAGATTTGTCCCAAAGTATTGACGAGTTGATGACCGCCATTGCATCTGGCGATAAATACATGAAAGTATACAAACAGATGAAAATGTATAACGATCCAACATTGAACCCTGTCTTATATTCATCAGGAAAATAACACATGTCCTTACCGCAACGGATCATAGTAACGCGATTTTCAGCTATGGGTGATGTTGCCATGGTCGCCTCAGTATTGAAAGAATTTTACGTTCAATATCCTGAGGTGGAGATCATTATGGTCAGCAGGCAATTCTTTGCCCCATTTTTTGATGGAATAAAAAATATACGGTTTCACGCCATTGAGCCCAAAACAATTCATAAAGGTTTCTTTGGATTAGTCAAGCTAAAAAAGGAACTGGCTCAATACGGCGCAGATGCTATAGCCGACTTACATTTCAATTTGCGTTCGCGTGTAATTGATCTACTGTTTTCCTTATCGGGCGTAAAAGTAAAACAACTTGACAAAGGCAGGGCGGAAAAAAAAGCCTTAACCCGGGAAAACAACAAGATTAAAGTTCCACTGAAACTAACCGTAGAACGCTATGCTGATGTATTTCGCGCTTTAGGGTTCAAATTTGAGCTCAGCAACAAATTGGCTTCTAATTTGCAAGATGTACCCAAAGCTGCATTTAGTATGTTTGCAAATTTCGACCGCAAGAAAATTGGCATTTCTCCATTTGCGCAACATCGTTATAAGATTTTTCCTCAAACCAAGATGGAAAATGTGATAGACGAACTCACGCATAATGGCTATGACGTTTTGTTATTTGGCGGTGGTGAACAAGAATTCCAAGTTGCCCAAAACTGGACAGAGCGATTTCCCAACACCTATAATACGATAGGCAAGTTTTCGCTGCGGGAGGAGCTGGATTTGATCTCCAACCTGGATGTAATGATCAGCATGGACTCTTCGGGGCTTCATATGGCATCGTTAATGGGCGTAAGATGTCTTTCTTTGTGGGGAGCAACGCATCCCTATGCGGGATTCACGGGATATGGACAACAATTAACAGACTGCATTCAAGTTGAGCACCCCAATAGACCAAGTTCAGTGTATGGCAACAAGCCCTGTGATTGTGATGGGATAGAAGCAATTGATTTAATTACACCGGAAATGGTGATCGAAAAAATAAACGGAATAAGATGAGGATTGGGTTCGATGCAAAACGCTATTTTTTAAACAAGACCGGTCTTGGGAATTATAGCCGGGACTTAATTCGTATGCTCGAAAAGTATGCTCCCGAAAATGAGTATCTCAAATATACACCCAAGACTGGTGATCAATATATCAATCAACCAGCATCTCAAAAAAATATCCGGTTGCCACAAGGCTTTATCAATAGCACCTGGCCCAATCTCTGGCGCAACCAACGTATCGTTCATGATTTGAAAAAGGATAAAATTGATATTTTCCATGGACTATCGGGTGAAATTCCATTAGGTTTAGCAAAGGCACATATTAAATCTATCGTTACCATTCATGATTTAATTTTTCTGAGACACCCTGAACTTTATCATCCAATTGACCGTTGGATTTATAAAAAGAAATTCAAACATGCATGTGAGACTTCCGATCGTATCGTTGCCATCAGTCAATGTACTAAAAACGATATTGTCGACCTCTTTCATATACCCGAAGAAAAAATTGATGTCGTTTATCAGGGATGTCATGAATCATTCAAAACTATCAAGACAGAAGAACAAAAAGCAAATCTTCGAGAGAAATTAAAATTACCGCAGGATTTCTTATTAAATGTTGGAACCATTGAACCGCGTAAAAATATTTTACCAGTAGTGAAGGCCATAAAAGACCTTGATATCCCCCTTGTTATCGTCGGTAAACCAACCCGTTACTCTCAAGAGATCATGGCCTATATGCAACAAAACAACATGGAAAACAGAATATTCTTTTTCCAAGGATTAGCAATGGAAGAATTGGCCGTTCTTTATGCATCGGCAACGATTTTCATTTATCCCTCAATTTATGAAGGCTTTGGCATTCCCATTATAGAGGCACTCTACTCTGGTACACCTGTGATCACCAGTAAAATGGGCGTCTTCCCAGAAGCGGGTGGACCGGCATCTTGCTATATTGACCCTACCGATATTTCGCAGATACGCCATGCCATAACATCATTACTTAGTAATCCCTCCAAGCGAGATGAAATGATCGAAAAAGGATTGGAATTTGTTCAAAAGTTTAATGATGACCGTGTTGCCAAACAGATGGCTTCTATTTATGCCAGCTTATAAATCGACCGACTGACCCGTTGAAATAAAATACTTCTTCAATACATGAAGAGAAACGAACTCTTCTTGTGCCCGATCCATAAATAATTTCACATAGGCATTGGCCTGTTTAACAATTGTTTCAGCCTCGTCGGGATGATCTATATAGAACTGTAATTTTTCTTCCAGGTCCGAATAATCGTTTTTAATACAGATAAAATGATAGTCCGGAAGTAAGGTTCCTTCCATAAACCAGGTTTCATACGTTGGCATCGGCATGACAGCGATGGAATTTGACGACATGATCCATTTTAAGTTGGTAGCTACGTCATTTCCTTCCAGGGCAAGAATAAATTTATAAGCTAAATGTCCAGTGATAGAAAGGTAATCGGGGTCAGAAGATCTAAACGCTCTTTTTAAATCACATAAGGGATGACTATGGTATTGCTGAAAAAATAGTTCCCGATGTGCCTGAGCAAACTCACTTCTTCCGACAAGTCTATTTTTCTTCTTCCGAAAAGGAACATGGTCGGTAATAAAGTTAAAGTGTCGGCTCTTATCCAGGTTCAACAATACCGAGTTCGCATTGTCACCTGCGATTGGCCTACTTTTCACCAAAGCAGGTTTATCCGGAATAGCAGTAATATCCCCTGGGAGGATTTGAAATTTCAGTTGCTGATTGAAATAATCAAGAAATTGTTTACTATCAAAATAATAAACACGAATCTTCTCGGGCATCTTATAATCTTTGATCGGAATCGCATCGATTGACAAAGACTGCTGCGGAACTAGTTTATTATAATAGTTTATCCGAAACCGGACCCATTCAGACTGCTGGGCCAGATTTCTGTTCAGCAGCACCGAGGCCTTTTTCCGTAACAGAAACTTTGGTCTCAGCTGTCGTCCAAATACACTCAAATAATAAAAGAATTTAACATTCTTATTTTTTGAAAAGATCTTCTTGAAATTCAACTTCATAGCATATATAAGAAATAGAGCTGTCGTTATCTAATCATCCTTAGGTTTGACCACAGGTACACGAAGTTGCATTTTTTTCCAATGTAGTGAGCGATCGCCGTAAATCAGAATTTTACTTAGTTTATACTTGAATTTCAAAAGTCCCTGATAATCGTCGGTTATCCGCCGGTAGGCAACCTGAGGATCTTCTTCTAGAACTTGATTTATGGCTTCGGTATATACCGTTGGCCCTGTCATCTGATGGACATCATGTGGATATTTATTTTCCTCGATATTTCGTACGATCAATTCAATCGTCTTCTTCAGGAATGGGTGTCCTTTATCGTAGATCAATGCCCATTGTGCATAAAGGCTTCTATTTTTCTCATGCGTAATAACAGCAGTATCCTCGGGTTTAATCACCTCATCCAAAATGCCAATAATATCGCTATCTAAATCCAAATAGATACCGCCATGGATATATAAAACCGCATACCTAAAAAAATCCGCTTTAGCCGCACCGATTTGCAACCGGGCAAAGGCCTCGTAAGTACGTTGATCAAAATTTTCCCTGATAAGCGTATCGATTTGCCCATCATCAAAAAACCGTCTGCTATAGCCCTTATTTCGTTTTAGAAATCGCCAAATATAAAACTTCGTCAACAAGGGTATCTTATTGGTTTTAAAAGTCTGATAAATAACTTTTGGAATCGCCACTTGGATTAAAAATTAAATTACGGTAATAAATAGCTTATACAGTATTGTAAAAAAAGATTCAAAACTATAAAACATACAAAAATAACGATATATCCCTTACAAACACGTATTTTCTTCTATTTAGTTGATCAAATATCTGCTAATCAAGAATAAACTTGTACTTCACAAACATTTCATTTATTTTATATTTTATTACAAAAAATATGTAATATATTTGTCACAAAGCAATAACGTCCACCATGGTGATCTACATTGTGAAAACATTAAATGTCATTTTTTCAATTAAATTGTAACGAATAAGTGAGCTTTCACGTTACAATAGCGTATGGTCCAATTTTTCAATTATATCGTATACTTTGAGTCAAAAATTAAGCGCTTTAATCATCACATACAACGAAGAGGGTAATATAACAGAGGTCCTAAAGAGTATGGAATTTGCAGATGAGATTATCCTTGTGGATTCATTCAGTACAGATCGAACCATTGAGTTGGCCGGTCTGCACCCCAAGGTAAAAATTTATCAGCATAAATTTGAGGATTTCACGAAGCAGCGCAATTTGGCCCTGACCTATGCGAATAACGATTGGGTGCTTTTTTTGGATGCCGACGAGCGTTTGACTTCAGCATGCCAGATGGAAATCGTATCGACAATAAACGATCCTCAAGCGAAAGACGCTTATTACATGTATCGCTTATTTTTCTTTTGTGGTGAACGGATTAATTTTTCGGGAACACAAAATGATAAGAATTTCCGATTGTTCAAAAAAAGTAAAGCAACATACGACACCCAAAAAAAGGTGCACGAGACATTACTGGTTAATGGCACGATTGGTAGCTTAAAAAACAAGATATGGCATTATTCCTTTGCAGACTACGCGAGTTACAAAGAGAAAATGGTCCATTATGGTCAGCTTAAAGGGAAAGAACTTTACGCTAAAAATAAGCGGTACTCGCTCTTAAGTCACCTGGCGAAAGTGTCCTTTAAATTTTTTAAGGCATACTTTTTGAAACTAGGAATATTAGATGGGCGACGAGGATACCAACTTTGCTACTTACAGAGTCTCAGTGTACATGAAACTTTTAAGTCATTGAAAAGAGAAGAAAAAAAATGAAGATTTGCATTATAAGCTTTGATTACTGGAATTACGATCACCACATTGTAAAGAAATTGCAAGAGAAGGGTATTGATGCATCACATATCAATATGGGTGCCTATAAATACAAAAACTTCGGTGAGCGGGCTTCTAATGCAATCAGCAAAATTTTTCTGAATAAAAACATCAAACATGTAAAACGTCAGGAGTACGTAATAAACACACTGAAAAAACTAGGCCCCCAAGATCAGATACTCGTTTTAAATCCTCATACATTAGATTATCAGACCATCAAAGAGATCAAATCGTATACACCTTACTTAATTTCTTATCTCTATGACAATTTAGAACGATTTCCAATTGAAGAAAAATTGGAATTGTTTAATAAGATCTATTCTTTTGAAGACAAGGATGTAAAAAAATATGGTTTTGAGAAGATAACAAACTATAATTATCTTTCAGAAACTCCTATTCAGACCGAAGAAATTGAGAATGATTTATTCTACATTACTTCCTATGATAAACGGCGTATTAAGCTCCTTCGCAAGCTCACGGTTCGTCTGTCGGCATTGAAAATACGGAGTAAGATTATTGTGGTTGGAAAACAAGTATGGAAAGAGAAACTAAAACAATTATCTTCCAGCAAGCTATTTAGCAAGTATATTCAACTAAGAAAAACCCCGATATATATAGATGAAGTATTAGACGAGTATAAGAAAAACAAAGTAATTTTGGATCTTATGCGAGATGGCCAAGAAGGGTTAAGTTTTCGTGTTTTTGAAGCGATGGCTTTTGAGAAAAAACTCATTACTGACAACCCAAGTATTCTGAGCTATGATTTTTACGATCCTCAAAATATACTATATATAGCTAACGATCTAGAGCACCTAAACGAATCTTTTTTTGATACACCATATAAAAGAATTCCCACCGAATTATTTAGAAAATACACGCTAGATAATTGGCTCAACAAAGTATTTGGTCTTGAACAAACCTTAAATGAAAAAAAAATTACTCTTTATAGCTCCTAATTATTACGGGTTTAATGAAGTTGTCTATAATGGATTACGATCCTTTAGTGAGTACGAAGTAATTGAAATCGATTCAACGAAACCCTATAAATATAAAAACATTAGTGAAAGGGTATATAATTTTTTTCTCAAGAAATTTAGAGGACTTAATCTTAAAAAGGTAAAATCCGAATTCTATCTTCAAAAATCCATTGAAAAATACGAACAATATGATTTGCTCCTCATAAATAGGCCTGATCTGTTGACGAAACATGCATTGGAGACTGCCGTAAGTAGATCAAAAAAAAGCAAGGCGATTCTTTGGGACAGCATCGAGAAAATTCCACAGTCAAATGAATTTCTTTCGAAATTTGATGCCGTTCTAAGCTTCGACCCTGCTGACTGTTATAAATATGGATTTACCCCTATCACTAATTTTTACTTTAAGGAAGCTCAAAATTGGGAGATAAAATTTGACGTAGCCCTATTGATAACATACGACAATAGAATTAATGATGCTATTAAATTATTTCGATATTTCAACAACAATGGGATAAAGGCAAAAGCACGAATTTTTGCCTATAAAAAAGATCAAATCAAAGAAAAACTTCCGGAAAATATGGAAATAATTGAGCAAATTATTCCTTTTAAAAACTCCTGCGAATATTATTTCGACAGCAAGATCATATTAGACCTTTCACATCCACATCAAAAGGGACTTTCTTTTCGCCCCTTTGAAGCTCTAGGACTAAAAAAGAAGCTAATTACAACAGCCGAGAATGTAAAATCCCTGGAATTTTACAATACGACAAATATCCTATATCTTCAAGATATTAATGACATTGAGATCCCTGAGGATTTTCTAAAAGATGAGTATCTTAATCCAGATTTACAAATAACAAAAAGATACTCTTTAGAAAATTGGGTGGAAAACGTTACATCATAATGGAAAAAGATTTTATCATTTATTTTATCTGTCCGACAAATAAATATGCTACTGGTGGGGTTAAACAGATGTATAGGCAAGTAGAAATATTAAATAGTGCTGGAATTAATGCTAGAATCCTACATAAATGGCATGGGAATAAAGAGAAATGGTTAGATAATGATCCTCCAATTTCCTATAATCCATATATCTTTAAGCAAATAAAATACATTGCCAAGTCAAAAACCATCAATATCCTCAGAAGAATAACGTTATTTCTTCTAAATTTGGTAAGCAAAAAATTAGAAAGTAATTCCATATTGGTCTTTCCAGAATTTTATGGCCTAAACGCGCATAAAATAACACCGAATTTACCGCGGGTAATATTTAATCAAAACTGCTATTACACATTTGACAATTCAACTAGCTTTGAATTGCAGAAAAACACATATACTGACGATAACACTCTAGCAGTACTCACAGTCTCTGAAGACTCTCAAAGTTACCTGAAATATGTCTTTCCAGAAATTTCAATCCATAAGCTAAGATTGGGTATAAATGATAAGCTTTTTTTTTACTCCAAAGAGAAGAAAAAACAAATATGCTTCATGCCCAGAAAACTTTCTCACGACATAGCGCAAGTTATCAATGTACTTCGACTCAAGGGACTAGACAACTCTTGGAATCTAGTCGCTATTGAAGATAAAACAGAAAAAGAAGTCGCGCAGATCATGCGTGAAAGTGCAATTTTTTTAAGTTTCAATCATCGGGAAGGATTTGGTTTACCACCAGCCGAAGCAATGGCCTGTGGCTGTATTGTTGTGGGATATAAAGGCAGAGGAGGCGCAGAATATTTTAAACCAGAGTTTTCATATGCTGTTGAAGAGGGAGACATAGTTGGATATGTAGACAAAATTATTTATATAATAAATCTATTCGAAACAAACCCAAATCTATTAACATCTCAGAGGAAAAAAGCTTCAGATTTTATCTTGCAAAATTATAGCATAGCGCATGAAATCGACGATGTTGTCAATGCTTGGCAATGTACCTTAAAAAGATATAATTCTTCATTTTAATTTACATTAAAATTCTATAGAAAAGGAGAAAAGCATTCACTTTATAATATTTAAGAACACTATTTTTAATAAATTTGGCATTTACCAAAGGAAGTAGACTAATGAAAAAACAATTAAAACGTATATATCATTTTTTACAGTACATCTCTTTAATTTATTTCGATAAAAAAGTAAAAGCTCAAAGAAAGGATGCTAAAAGCATTCCAATAATAATTATCAATTATAACCAGCTGGAAAATTTAAAAAATTTAGTTTCTTTTCTTCTAGCAAAAAATATTAAAAATATAATAATCATTGATAATAAATCAACATACCAACCCCTTCTTGCCTATTATAACCAAATTAAAGATAAAGTTAAAATAGAAATGATGTCTGAAAATTTAGGGCACATGGTATTTTTTGAGAATGAAGAGCTTCAGAAAAAATATGGATATGGATACTATTGTATCACTGACGCGGATATTCTTCCAAACGAAGAATTGCCAGACAATTTTTTAGACATAATGGTAAAAACTATGGATAGATATCATGATAAAATACAAAAGGTTGGATTTGCTCTTGATCTAAAAACAATTCCTGATTTTTATCCATTTAAAGACAAAGTACTAAAATGGGAAAAACAATTTTGGATAGAGAAATTAGATTCAAACATTTATAAAGCAGGTATAGACACGACATTTGCACTGTATAAACCACAATATCCGAAAAAGTTTAAAGTTAAACCGCTAAAATTTTATGAGGGAATTCGAATTTCGGGAAATTTCACTTGCAAACACATGGGCTGGTATTTGGATCCTAAAAATCTTACAGACGAACAACGTGTATACATGAGAACATCTTCTAGTTCAAGCTCTTGGAAATTTGACGAAGATGGGAATTTAGTAGCATCGGAAGCCAATTATTAAACTAAATCATTATCTAATACTCGACTAATCCAAGAAGAGAAGCTATATTTCTTTTTAATATCTGGCTCAATAGAAACATATGGAGTTCCAAGAAATGTAATTATATCTTTCTCGCTCATTGACGAAGAGTCTAAAACATAGAAGTTATTGGGATGATAGAAATCATATTTAAGGATATTCACATTGGTCGTAATCACTTTTTTCTCATATTTCAATCCTTCAAATATTCGAAAGGATAATCCGTTATGATCACCAATTAAAAAATCCACTATTACTTTTGTCTGTTCTATATGCCTCAAATAATCCTCGAATGGAATAATTTCGTTTAAGCACTCTATCCCTCTCTCCCTGTAAAGATTTGCATACTCTAACTGATTGGACGGAAAAACAATCTGAAATTTTACTGTTTGATATATTTTAGTTAAAATATCAAACAAGCTTAACAAAGAAAGTTCACGACTCTTATTATAAAAGCCTAAAAAATAGGCATCATAATGTATTGAATCTATTTCTTGAGCAAAGTCAAAGTAGAAATTATGAGAAAGATAAGTCTGCAGCCCGTTGTTTGAGATAATATCATGTTCATCGAATACGTAAAACTTATCAAATAGGGGAATCAGTTTAAAAATCGCTGGATTCCGTCTTAACCCATCATAATGGTAGGACACCATATGGTTCGATTTGCTTTTAGCCGCTAATAGTACCTTTTCATGAAAAAAATCAGCTCTTAGAACCAAACAGTAATCAAATAGATCAAAAGAGTCAATTTTCATTAAAAGCTGTTCGGCTGTATACTCGTCGGCCAGTTTTCGCTTATATTTATTATTCCCATCTATAAGTTTTTTTACCGTATTAAGGACTCTTTGAAATATATTTTTATAACGAAATTTTATAGAATCATGAAGGACAACAGTTACTTCAAAACCAATTTCTAATAAATTTCGTTCTATTAACAAATAGAGTTTATAATCATTTGGAACAAGCAGCAAAATTCTTTTCTTCATAAAATATACAAATAATAATTTCCAAATATAATACCCAATAATACTTCGTCCATGCCCCTTTGTGAATTTACAATCGACACCATAAAGATAAAAATAAGCATTCAAACTCCCCGATAATAGCGTTTTTTTCAATATATATTGTTTCCGGTCTCAAGTTAAATTTCGCCGATTACTTGATAATAGAATCATTAAAATGATCTTCTCATATATATTTTGCATATTTTTACAAGACGAGAAAATATTAGATCATTTTGCCATAAGCTAAGGTTTGAATATGGCATTGATTAAATGTATCAAATACCATAATGAGTTCAAATCAGCCTTTAGTAACGGTCTTAATGGCCGCATATAATACCGAAAGATATATTGCACAGGCAATTCAAAGTATCCTGAATCAAACTTATAGCAATTTCGAACTTCTAATAGTAGATGATTGTTCTTCGGATAATACCGTTAATGAGATTATGAAATTTGATGATAGCAGGATCAAATTATTGCAGAATCAAATTAATCAGGGCGTCGTAATCACGAGGAACAGAGCTTTGCAGGAGGCAACAGGAGATTTTATCGCGATAATGGACAGTGACGATATTGCGATCCCAGACCGTTTGCAATTACTAATAGACGAATTTATTAAGAGACCCGAACTCGCATTAATTGGCGGGCATGCAGATGTAATAGATCCACAAGGGATACCTACAGGGCAAAAATTTAAGGTAGAGACAGACCCTGACTTACTTCGGCATCTATTGTTTTTTGGCAATAACTTCACACACTCATCCGTTATGATAAGGATGGATATATTTAAAGAATTCAATGGCTACCGAATCCCTCTTGCGGAAGACTACGATTTATTTTTGAGAATTTCAACAAAGTACCCCGTAGCAAATCTAGATAAGTGCCTACTTTTATATCGTGATCATACTTCAGGCATTTCAAAAAAATATGCAGTAGAACTTGAAAATCAAATTTTACCGATAAAAGAAAATATTCTTTCTAGCCTCAATTTGCCCTCAGATATAAAGCATCAAAAAATGATAACACCTCCATTTGACTGGTCCGGCATTAGCATTGATGAATATAAAAGATTTTATATACAATTATTAAATCGCATTAATCCAACTAATCAATCATTATCTTTTAAAACATATCAATTTATTTTCCAAAAATGGTATGAGGTAATCATGAATAATTGTGGAAAAAAAGCTTTATTCTATTTCTTCTCTAAGCCCTTTTTTGGATGGAAATATATTACAGCAAAACAATTTAGAAGGGCATTAAAAAAATCTGTCAAGAATCTACTGAGTTAAACGAGTCACTCTCTTACTTTTATTGGATTAAACAGCAATAGAAAATCCATAAAAGATTTTAATAGACGATAGGAAATTTTAGATTTTTGCAAGTGTTCAAAATGGATCAATCGTCGCGACTTATTTTCTAGACGTTTGAGATCTTTCAAAGCAATATATTCATACCAAAATTGAGGATAATTTTTTTTTATAAAAACTTCTCTTTCAATCATATGTGTCGCAGAGTGGTAACTATCGGAGGAGATCCCATGTAAATCGTATTTAGCTAACAAAGCATCAATATAGATAAATGAACGCCTATGCTGGAAAAATAAGTTCACAAAAAATTGCCAATCAGAAGTAATTTTAAAAGAACGGTCATAGAAACCATATTGAAAGAACAAGCTCCTCCTAATGGCCGTAGATTGATGATTTAAGGCACTAAATAACCAAAAGGACAACGTAAGTTCCGCCGGTTGAATCAAATCAACATACTCCCCCGAATCATATATCCCTAACGTATTGCCATAATACACGTCTCCAGTCCCATCCACCCGCTCATCATAAATACCTAGCGTACCCTCGTCATAAAAAGTATCTCCACTATTCATAAATATCAAATATTCTCCGCTCGCGAGCATAATACCTTTATTCATGGCATCATAAACTCCCTGATCTGCTTCGGAGACAATTTGATCAATTTGACCTTGATAGACAGCAAGCACCTCCTGGCTACCGTCGTTACTCCCCCCATCAATTACGATAAACTGAAAATTTTTGTACTTTTGAGTTACAACACTATTTATCGTCAATTCCAGCCCCTTACGGTTATTATAATTAATGGTAATTATTGAAAATTTAAAATTGTTACGCTTACTATCCAAAACCTTTATCCTTATTTTTTACTGTAAATTGCTATATTTGAAATAATAATTTACAACAAAAATAAAGAATATCAATTTATAAAAATAAATTTAGTATTAAGTCACACTACGTATAGCTTCTGCTTAAAAGGGCTAAGAGAACTTATTCATTACCTCAACCACTCTAAAAATATCATCCTCCGTATGTCCGTAAGAAATTGGAAGGCTCAATATAGTTTGATGAATTTTCTCAGAAATAGGATATCTATCACCTGATAAAATTCCCTTCATCGCTTTTTGTTGATGTGGAGCTATTGGATAGTGAATTTCCGTACCTATTTCATTATCCAATAAATACTGCTTCAACCGATCACGTTCAGGGTGACGAATTGCAAAAATATGAAAAACATCTTCCTGTAAAGGTTGTATGACTGGAAGAATAAAATCAGACTTTAACTCACTTAGGTAGATTGCTGCCAAGCTCCTTTTGTGGGCTGTGATCTTGTCTAGAAATTTTAATTTCACAGACAAAAAGGCTGCTTGCAGCTCGTCGAGCCGTGAATTATAACCTACTTCATCAAAGACATATTTAACAGACGAACCATAGTTACGCAGTGTCCGAATCGAATTATTCAGTTTATCATCCTTACATGTTATGGCTCCAGCATCCCCTAATGCGCCTAAATTTTTAGTTGGATAGAAGCTGAACGCCCCAAAATCGCCAAATGAGCCTGCCTTTTGGCCATTGTAGCTAGCACCATGCGCTTGGGCACAATCTTCAATTACCCGCAGATCATATCTGCTCGCTAAAGAAATAATTGGGCTCATATCACACATCTTGCCATAAAGATGAACGATTAAAATAGCTTTAGTCCTTTCTGTAATAGCTGATTCAATTTTTTTAGGATCAATATTGTAGGTTGTCACATCGGGTTCAACAAGTACAGGTTTTAGGCCAACCTGCATAATGGCCAGGATTGAAGCGATATAGGTATTAGCAGGAACAATCACTTCATCGCCGGAATTAAAGCCGAAATAGCGCAATGACAAAACTAACGCATCTAATCCGGAGGCTACTCCGATGCAATGTTGCACACCACAATAATCCGCAAATGTCTGCTCAAATTGTTTCACTTCTTTCCCCAAAATATACCAGCCTCCATGCAATACCTCATGAAAAGCCTGCGTATACTCTTCCATAAACTCCTTATTGACTTGCTGTAAGTTCTCGTAAACTATCATGTATAAAATAGGGTTCGTAAATATAATCTGTTGAATCAAAATATTCAGAAGCAAGTACCATAAGAATAGCATCTTCCGAAAAATCAAACATCTGATGCCAATCCTTTGGTTCTAAAACTAAGCATTGATCTGGTGAATCCAATTCAAAAACATGTTCACTATCTCCATCCTGATTATAAATCGCGCAACTTCCTTTCAGGCAAATTGCTGCCTGTACAGTTTTATGATGCCGATGTCCACCCCGTATGGATCCGTCCACCCCATAGATATAAAATAACCGCTTCATATCGAATGGGATTACCTTTTCAATCACCGTTAAATTTCCACGGTCATCGGTGAATGTTTTTAAGTCAATTTTATAAGCCATTATCTTAAGAAATAGGATTGATGATAATATTCTCTAAATTTGCCAAGTACGTATAAATTGAACATACGGCGTAGCGATTTTCTAATACGCGGAATTTCATTCATTTCATGAAATTTTTGTACGCGCGATATAGACTGTATTTCGCACCCTGAACTTTTTAATGCTTTTACATAGGGCTTATACAAAAAATGGATATCATTATTACTGATTAAATTACGCCCTGCGAGGGTAAAAGAATTTCCTTCTGCGTATTTCAAGGCATGAAAATGATAGAAGATTACAGGAAAATTCCTTTGGCTTGAAAGTTCCTTGCCCCAAATTTGCCCCATTTTATGTTCAAAATCATATTGTTGAACATTCCAAGGAGCCACCCCTCCACCCAAATGCGCTAGAACATGAACTCCAGAAAACTTAGATGGCCATATATCCAAGTATTTTTGGTCACCAAACCTGCCCGGTTCTCTACGATTATAACACCATTCTATACACGCTTCACGCCACCAATTCAAGACGGCCATACCTTCATCTGAATTCTTAAAATAAACAAACTGCACACAGTAGGTTCCTCCCGATTCACTGTCTTCATACATTGGGCTATAACGATGTGGAGTTATAATTACTGAAGCTCCTTCTGCCTCCTCAATAAGCACTCTAGGATCTGCATAGAAAAACAAATCTGCATCCAAGTACGTACAATTGGATAAATCAAATTTTTGAATGCTATATAGAATAATCGAGGGCGTACATGTCCAACAATATTCTCCCGTAGTGCGAGTGGATTTTATAGCCAGTAATTGCTCATCTTCAAAATCACATAATCGGATGATAGTAGCTTTATTCAGCTTTAATTCAGACAAAATGCGATAACAATCGTCATCAAATGCAAAAATATAAAGATGAAAGTTGCTCGAATATTTCTCCAATGAACGGTACATAGCTAAGCCCCTCGATAGATATAACGAATTAAATAGAGTACAAAAATTATTCATATAGTATATACTTTTCAAAACTTCCTGTATTATTATTTGTATTCATACGCAAGCCTGCTCATTGCCCAAACACAATGAACCGGAACAACAAGCGTTATTATTTATATTAGTATAGAATCAAAAATTTTAATCATGGACAACAGTAAAAAACTTTATATCATCCGACATGCCAAAGCCGAAACTATTCCGGGCATAAACGATTTTGATCGCGCACTTACATCCGACGGCATACAACACGCAAAACAAGTAGCGACTAAGCTATCGGCAAAATTGACCCTAGATGAAAACAGTATCGTGATCAGTTCGCCAGCCAACCGGGCACTCCAAACAACACGTATTTTTCTGGATGTGATGGGCTCTTCTTCTTTTGACATTCAGATTGAAGAAACAATTTATGAATGCACCTACAAACACTTGTTATCCATCATCAATGCAATTCCCGATCATATTAACCATGTACTGCTCTTCGGACACAATCCCACATTGACTGATCTAGTGGAATATCTGACCCGAAAAGCGGCCTATTTACGCACCTCATCCTGTGCAGAGATCAAGCTCGATGCAGGTTTTACCTTTCATATGCTCAGCGGCAATTGCGCCGATCTTGTGCAAATAATTGATTAAAATTCTATCAAAGAACAAACTTATCTTCAGATAAGATCAGCTTATCACTTACCCGCATTTGATTTCATTGCCTTATCAATCACCAAAGGCACTGAAATCAAATCCAGATCATGCGAATACACCACAAATTTCTCGACCCAACATGGATCAAATTTTTCCTTAAATTCTTTCAAACCCTTTGGTTGACGGAAGTAAGGGTTATTTTCATATAGAAAGCTGATTAAGCGCTCAACAAGCCCTTTCTTCTTGTCAAATCCCGAAAAAGGAGCCAGTCCCATATTTAAAAAAGAATAACCTTCCTCTTTGCAATACGCTAAAAAACGGATAATCAATACATCCATATTTCCCCCTGGCGCATCTTGCAATTTCCGGATAAGATCATACGTTGCCTCGTCTGGAGCATAATTGGGAATGATATTCAAAAAGGCCAAAATGCGCCCTTCGTTATCCTCCAAAGTAATTACATGGCTATTTTTAATCTTACCAACATCGAACATGCCTTGAGAAAAAACACGTTCTGAACGCTTCATGTCTCTCAACCAATGATCCGACACAACCTGCAGTTTCTGAAGCAAACCATTGGATAACGGTGCGCGATATAAATTCGAAACAAAACCTTTTTTTTCAATGCTATTCACCGCATTTCGAAGTGATTTACGTTTCTTTCCTTCCAGCGAAAAATTATCGACATTGACAATGGCCTCTTCTCCGATCAGAAAAGATTTTTTACCCAACTGCTTAAAAATCCCTAGATGCCTACCGTCAACGCGGTAATAGGCTGTTTTTAAACTCGATTTGCGACAATAGCGTTCGAAGGAATTAATCAATTCTTTCATCGCATCTTCAGTATCCTCACAAACGGGTCCTTCGAGCACCATCGCAAAACCATAACATTTTTTATACGCAATAAAGCCCGTCCGCTCCGTGTTAAAGAAAAGATCTTTATCCCCATAGGTCTTAAAATAATCGACAGGTGATTTACCATAACGCTCCAAGAGGCGCTGTGCAATTTCAATCTGCCCATCTACTTCTTCTTCCGCTAACTGACACGGATTGACCATCCAGTAGAACAATGCAGACAGACTGATCACACTAAAAAAATTAATGGAATACAAAAAATACTGTCCTATCGTTGTCTGAGGTTCCGCAACATCACCATTAAGTAGCACAAAACCGTGCAGCGTACTGCTTACCGCATTTAAAATGGTAAAATCCATATTAAAATGCTTCGCATTCAGAAAATAAAACCCAGTAATTCCATACAACAGCACAACCCCAATAAGCCACAAAACCAAGCTGAGGTTTAAGGAGCTGAATTTCCTATTACTTTGTACAAAATAGTGTTTTGATGAATAAAGGAGCATCAACAGCACCAAAAAAGCGAACCAGGCTTCTTCAAAATCCAGCCCTTTGGAAAGATTAGCAACAATGGAAAGCGAACATAGCGCAACCGCAACATACCAAGCCATACGTAGCCCCTTCAACAGAAAGCCCGAACACATCACCAATAATATACCGAAGAAAAGTACCGCTGCATTTGAAAAGTTTAAAGCATCATAGGATATGAATTGCTTTAATGCAGTTACACGGCTATGGATGGCTGGGGTCAAGACAGAGATGATATTAATAAGCCCCATCACAAAAATAAAAACTGATGGAAGTATCCGAACAAAGATGTTGTTTTTATTCACGAAGAAACTAATTCCCCCCAATGCTAATGGACCCCAAAACTCAAATAAACGATATAAAAGGGATATAGAAATAGCCTGTTCTTCGCTGTAGCCAAACTTACACAGCATGACAACCATAGATACTTCGATTAGTCCCACCCCCTTCATCAATGGTGAAAAACAATAGACCAACGTTCCGACAGCATACGTTACCGTACAGGCCAATAGCGATGTTTCAAAGCCTAAAGCAAGCATAGCAATATAGATATGTAAAATCCCTACTAGCTCAATGACTGTCGCCCAAATGAGACTTTGCAATACAGCCCAAAAATCTACACCCTTTTTATGGAGTTCATCCCAGGTACCTGCAACTGAGGAGAAATGACGTACTGTAAAATTGTATGCTACTCCCCCACGGTAAAATGATCTGCAGTACCAGCCAAACCCCAGCAATAGAACACTAAAAACAAGCATAATCCCGATGATCTGCACATCAAGACCTGCGATTCCTACAAACAGAAAAACAAAAAGGCAGAGTATAAATAAGGACACTAGGCTAATGACTGCGTAGATAACAGAAGAAAGATTGGCGTTTGCATCATCAATTCCCTCCTGATTAACTTCTTTCTTAAAGAAAGCCAGTGAGGTAAATCCGCCTACCGGAAGAAAGACACTGATAAAGTTTCTCTTCAGAAATAAACGGGTAGCTCCACCTAGTGATAGCTTCTGTTGTAAAGCCTTAAAACTATAGACATAGACCAAACCTTGCATTGCGATGTATGCCAAAGAAACCACGATCCCGATTGCGACCCAAAACAATGAACTTGACTGGATAAGCCCTACCGACGATGCCAACTCCTGTCTCTGATTTGCAAAAAAATATACGGCACCCAAAATGACCAATAGGCCCAATAAGGATTTCCAGATCAACATTTTGTTTTTCATCAGCATAATTACCTCTCAAATTGACAAACCCAATTATTTCGTTTTTCTAAATCACTTTTATTAATGACATCATTACCTTAAAATAGTCCCAAGATTATTTGTCTTTTTTAGCGTATTAAAAATCAATACCGATCTTTGCCCTTACGCCCCAAGGAGATACACCTGGATTATCCAAATAAGTAAATCGACGCACCAGATCGACACGTAGAATTTTAAAGATATTACTCAAGCCGACACTTCCTTCTATATAAGCTCCATTACTGAGCGAGAACAGCTGCGGTTCGCGAGGATCCTTGGGTAATTCATCAAAACTTTTCGTGTATCTATTGGAGGCGTCGACAGCTCCATACAACATCTTTACAGAGGCGATCTCCCGGAGATCCAGTTTTTTCAGAAGCGGAACTTTATTCAGAAAAAAACCATTAAATGAATGTTGAACCAATAATGAAGCATACTTATCGCTCATAAACTCCATTGAATTCATCAAATTGTATGAATTGAGCTGATACGAATAGGTCTGATTTGCACGGTGAATAATCATCAGGGGATAAGGAACTTTCCCAAATTGAATGCCCGACTCAAGCACAACATCCGCAAAACCAAATTGGGAGGCAAAAAATCGCTTATTGGCATTTAATATAAAACGTTGGTAGTTATAATCTCCACCCAATAAACCTTTCACGCCAACCTGTGCGGCTAAGGTAAAAACAGGCTGACCTGTATTGATAATACGCCGATAACGTTTCCCCTGGTATAGTTTCTCATGTGGAGCCCAGCGAATTTCTCCGGTGAAAGCAGAAGTCCATAGCTCATTACCGTTACTTCTTCGAAAAGCTCGACGATCGAACTCCAAAATACCACCTGGACTAAGGATTTGATTGAAGAACCCTACTTTAAAGGATAGATGGTTTTCAAATTCCTGCCAGTATTCGATCTGCCTCCGCTGTAGATAAAACATTTTGTCATTTTCCCCTCTTCTGAATGAAAGCAGAAAATTATCATTGTCAATGAAATTTAGGTCCTGTCCCGGCACCTGTACCTCTTTGCTAACCTTAGCAGAGACCAACTTTACCGGAAATTTATACACCGATTCACCATTAAATGAGTAAGTGGCACCCACATTATATTTCCATTGCCTATCTTTCGTCCCATAGGCCCCGTAGCCATCCAGTACCAATGTTTTGCTAAAAAGATCCGTTGTGTTGCCGCCGAACTTAAATCGGCTTCCTTCTACCGGATTAAAACTATAAAATGATGGTACTGGCCCTATTTCGATGACACCGCGACCATAATAACCCGACATAATGAAGGAGCCCAAAGCCATCAAATTTTTAAAAGATTTTGACTGTTTTAAACTATCGATATTCGTAAAGGCTTGCTCCTCCAACGTACTCAGTTTCTCAGGTCTTGCAAGATTCCAGTCAATTCCATTTGGATTTTGTGGTCCAGTTCGCGTCAATGCTTTACCATTAACAATCAACTGATTTGCATCAACTAAAGACCTATTGGTCACTTTCTCCCCAAACAAGCCCATACCATCCTTAAAAATCCCCATGTCTATCGTCAGTACTCCCCTGCTCAGAAAAAAACGATGCGCCTGATTTTCCGAATAATTCAAAACAATATTTAAACCCTTTACCCAGTTGATATTGGTCGCTTCGTTGATGGTCAGCTCCGCTTGATCCAATGCATAACTCCCGTCTAAGCGGATATAGATGAAGCCTGAAAAAAGTGCATCCTCCCTATTCCTTGGCTCTACGCGTATTTTGGCATGCCAAGGTTTGCTGTCCTTCAACGTATCAACCAAGTAATATTTATAAAACGAAGGTCCCAACGTTGCTATAGGGCTTAAAAAACGTCTATTCCCAATAGAGACATCTGTATCGTAGATATCTGTTTCTCCATAGATTTTATCCAAATACTCATCAATACCGTCTTCATCCAGGTACTGATCTACGCGCGACTGATTCTCACCCAGTAAAACAAAGCTTTTACCTTTAAGAGCATCTAATTTTCGCTGCCCTATTTTTTCATCCATAAATATGGGCACCAACGACCTTCCTGGATATTTTAGTGTATCCATCCCCTGCTTCAGGAATCCGAATCGTTTCAGTAAACGGGATTTATCCACCTTTTGATTCTGTATAGACAAAGACATCGATAGCTTCTCATATTCTTGATAGCTACCTCCCGTTCCATTTAACGCATTATTTTCATCTCTTTTTTCAATTACTTTACGGATTAAATCTACTGTTGGATTATGTTTATTCGTGTATTTTCTTTTTTTAGGCGCATTCACGACAACTTCATCGAGACTTTGTTGTTCATCTTCCAAACGGATAATAAGAACTTTCTTGCCCTGTGCGACACTCATCGGGAATACCTGTTTTTTATAGCCAACCGCACTAAATAGTAACTCCCAGTTATCAGGTACTGCCGGCAGCTGAAAGTGCCCCTCTTTATTTGTTGCTACAGATTTTGCCGTATTGGAAAGCTTTACAGTAACACCTTGTATAGGTTTTGCCGTTGAGGCATCGAGGACAATCCCTGTTAATGAAGCTCCTTGTCCAAATAGTCGAGAAGTAAAGAACAATAAAACCAATAAAAAACGATATTGCATAAAAAAAACCTTGCATCTAAATTCAGTAGGATGACAAGGTTTTTATAAAAAGGTCCTAATAGGAATGCTATCTTAATCGAATTGTATTATAAATAGTCTTAAAATCGCGATTATAATTATGCGGCCCCGCCAGTACATCAACCTTTAGTCCCGCATTGCGAAACATTTTCACGAGATCTTCCTCGCCCTCTTTACAAAAGACATAAGTAGAAGGAAATTGCTTTAGCTTCAAGACTTCAGCAAGCACTTCGTAACCATTAGGCTTCTGTTTCCAGTTGAGCATAGTCGATACGGTCACCTCGAAGCTCGCATATTGATCCGGTGACAAATAGGTAACATGACGGATTGACTTTTTCAATGGATCCGAGAAATTACTCAGGACAAAAGGCAGCACGCCTGCCGAAAATGAATGTCCAACCAAATAAATCTGATCACAATCCCACTCCTTTTTGAAATGGTCGATATACCGTTCAAATTCTCTTCCTGCTTCCTGTGGATTTTTCTTTTTCCAAAAATATTTTTTTGCATCGATGACCAAACGGGGATATCCTTCCTGGGAAAAATAGGAAAGAAGACTTTTGCTAAAATCATTATAGCCGCCGTCGCCCGTAATAAATACAAGCATTGTTTTTTGTTTGCTGTTTATATCCTTAAGTGGTATAACATAATTTGGAAAAACCTCAGCCTTTGCAGATGTTATGGCTAAGCATAGCCAGAAAAATAGAAATAGGATTACCCTTTCTGCTCTATATTGTGCAGTTTTCATATGTATAAGTATGTATAAATATTTGCTTTAAATGACTTGAATATCCTCGATCCACCGATCTTCCATTGTGCCTGTTTCCAGTTTTAGATCTTGAAAAAATCCTATTTGCTGGTTCTAATGTCCTTCATTGGAATTGATTTACGCACACCGTCCATCACATAAAAAAAGCCAAGGGCATTATTCGAAATATTACCTTCAACATTGGCAGGTACTGCAGACAATAATCCTTTCCATTCAGTCTCCTGAAATAGATTATAAATAAAACGGGAGTAACGTGGCGATTCAGAAAACTTAGAGACGATTAAACTGTCCTTCAACGAAACTTCATAGTTATAGGTCTTCCCAAGTAAGTTATTCAGTACATTGGGTGCCCCCAAACGATAACTGTAGCTAAAAGGAGAGCGAAAAGAGGAAATATCATCGTCTGAAAAATCCTTTTTTGGTAAAATAAGCCATTTGTTTGAGGTTCGCATTCCAAATAAATGTTTGCTGACCTTTACTTCCCAAGTATTATTCACTTTACTTTTTTCTACCGGTAGAAAGGCATTTTCAATTGGTACCACAGGTATCAATTGATCTTGTGCTTCATACAATTTTCCATTCAAAGTAATTGTAAGCTGAAATACATTCCCTACTGTATCTTTCAGATTGAAAAGCTCACCAAGATAAAGTCCTTCTCCCAAATCCTTGAATTCAATCATATTGGGGCCATTCGTGACACGCACGGAAGCACCACTAATTCCTATAGTACCTGTGTTAGATTTCATTCCATCCAATTTCTTCAATTGGATATACTGCTCTTTGTACATCGTATTAATCCCCCCCTCGACAATCATATCGTACGATTGTCCTTCGTCTACCGCTGATTTCTGACAAGAAACCACTAGAAAATAAGTAACAAAAATCAACAAGAGCCTCATATCAATCAAAATCTCATTGTATAACTAATTGAAGGTATTCTCCCAGAAAATGATGTTTTCTGAATAGCTAAGTTCCCATTGCTATCTTCGGAAAAACTATAATAGAGCGGATTACGCTGATCAAACACATTATATAGTCCAAAATTCAAGGTATGTCTTCTACCACGTTCCCGCTGCTTGATCGTTTCCAGATCCACCGAACAATTCAGGTCAAGACGACTAAATGTTGGCATACGATGGGAATTACGGCTTGAATACACTGGAACATATATCCCCTCATATTCCATAAATCCTACCGGATACGTTAAGGGCCTTCCCGTATGAATTGTATAAAAAGCATTGAGATGCACCGACCTTCCCAAATCGTAGGACAAGTTGCTCTTAAGCACATGTGGAATATCGAAATTAGCCGCATACTCTTTTCCTTTATTGATGCCATTGATCTTACGAAAAGATCTCGACCAGCTATAGAAGATACTGCCCGTAAACTCACCGATACGCTGATTGACAGATAATTCCAGTCCATAAGCATGCCCCTTCCCTTGGCGCAGCTGCGTTTCGATAAATGGGTTGAGTATCAGTTGCGCATGATCGATCAATTCGACCTGATTGCCCATCTTCTTCCAGTACCCTTCCAGTCCAATATTTCCATGATACAATAACCTGTTGATACGAAAAGAAATAGCATCAACATATTGTGGTTTAATATTTAATCCTGCCGGCACCCATGCTTCCAATGAGGAAAAAGCAAGCTCATCATTCTGTAATAACTGCAAATATTGATAACTCCGATTATAAGCCAATCTGAAAGCATAGTCATTGCCCATTTTATATTGCAAGGACAGACGTGGCTCTAAACCATAATACGACTTTTTCTTGTCGGCATCGTTCGACAATGGCTTATACGAGCTGCCTTCCAATAAATAATAGCGTCCAAACGAGGCATTAAAAAAGGCATTCGCGCGCATTCCCGCAACGATCCGGAAAGCTGAATCGATCTTCCAATTAAAAGAAACATACCCCGTATAATCATAAGCTTGCGCCCTAAAAATATTATCTTCCGTGTTTGAATTTATCGGCGATATCTCCCCGGGATTAAAACGATGCAGGGTTCCCTGAAGACCAAAATCCAACGTGCGGTCTAACCCCATAAAATACGTAAAATCGGATTTCAAACTAAAGTCACGTATCCGTGTCAACCAGATTTGATTATCACTCGATTCGGGTTTACTGACATCCAATTTATTATGATAATCACTGAATATAGCTGAAAGGTTCATAAACAACCGATCACTATGCACATGGTTCCATCGCAAAGTAGAAGTCCAGTTACCCCAACGATTGGTATTCCTATTCGGAGAAATAACTTTATCCTGCCCATAGTACCCCGAAAGGTAAACCCGATTTTTATCGTCAAATGTATAGTTGAACTTCACGTTATAGTCACTGTACTTACCTTTGACATTAAATAAGCGATAATCCGTATTAAAAGCATTTAATATACTTCCCCGTGCAGTGGCAATGAAAGCACCTTTTCCCTTTTTTATAAATGGCCCCTCAGCACCAACCCGAGCAATCAATAGACTTGACCCACCAAAAACATGAAAAGCATTGGCATCACCGTCTCGGGTACTCATATCCATGATGGAAGAAAGACGCCCCCCTAGATTTGCAGGAATAGCATCCTTATAAAGCTGCGTATTCTTCAAGATGTCCGAATTAAATACAGAGGTTAAACCGAATAGATGCGATGGATTATAAACAACAGCTTCATCAAGCAAAATAAGATTCTGGTCTTTACCGCTCCCCCTTACGAAAAGATTACTGCCGCCTTCTGTTAATCCGTTAATTCCATTTTGCATCTGTAATACCTTCATGATATCAGCCTCACCTTTATAAAAGGCATTTCGTCGTGCTCGCGACCAATTGATCTTATCTGTGAAACTTCCCATATGCTGAGCCGTTAACGAAGAGTCAACCTGAACGACTACCTCGCTCAAATTAAAATCCACAGGAGCAAGTTTAATGACCAGATAATCATTTTCCAAATTGGGATTTAATGTTACGATCCTTGTCTTATACCCCAGATAGCTCACATAACAGCTATATTCACCCTGTGGTAAAGTCAGTGAATAGAATCCATACTTATTACTTAAACTGCTCTTACCTTTCTCGGCAATCAACAAGGTCGCTCCAATCAAGTTTTCACCACTTAGACTATCTACAACTCTCCCCTTTATGGTAAAAGTTTTATCGTCTTCGTAGAAGATCAGCGCCCTATTGATAATCGTAAATCCAACATTTGAATCTTTCAGCAAATAATTAAGAACCTCTTCCAGACTGGATTTGTCAAACGATCGACTATAAATAATCTTTTTATTAAAGACCTGCTCGTCATAAGACATGGATATATCGTATGTTTTATGAATTTCAGCAAGTATCTGAAGAATCTGTTTGTTATGTGTGTCAATTGAGATCCGTAATTCGGCAGGGGAGTTCTGTCCCATGGCTTTCGGACACATCGCTATAACCAACCAGCAGAAAAAGAGCAAACGATACAGAATCCTATCTTTCATATCAGCAAAGCGAAGAGCCTATTCGTAGATACTATATCCCTTTTTACCGGCTTTCCACTTCACATTTAAGGTTTTGGAAAGAATCTGAACAATCTCGTTGAGCGTTTGCCCATCAAAGTACATGCTTAGCTTGCGTGCTTTTAAACTATCTCCAACGACAGTGATATTCGCCCGAAAATGCTTTTCTAGATCTGTACAGATACTATCCAACCGAACATTTGAGTAGCTCAACTTTTGAGCGACATCAGTATCATTATCTGCCAACAGATCAATTTTAGATAAAGACGCTGTTTGTCTTTTATACAGTCCCTTTTGATTTTTCTGTAAAACAAGTTCTTTTGCATGATCTCCTTTTCCACTGCTCAAGGCTACACTTCCCTCCTTAACAAGGACTTCGACATCATCTTCCAGTAAATTGACTTCAAAGGTAGTGCCGATATCACGTACATAATTATGTTCAAGATCAACCACAAAGGAGGTCCCTGTCTGATGTTTGACATCGAATAGTGCTTTTCCCATTTTGAGCTCAACAGTTCTTTGCTGTGGAAATGTCCTTTTGTTGAACATCGCCTCGGCTCCGGCCTGTAGTGTCATGATCGAACCATCGGGAAGTACGATAGGCTGCTGTGTTTCCGATCCGTATAATCGGACTTCATACCCCATCCAACGGTCAAAGTTCAGGTAACCGGCAAAACCGACCACGAACAATACGGCGGCAGCCACAAATTTCATCCAGGGTTTCCAGATCGTTTTTACGGATATAGCAACATCTTGTCGCTGATCGTCACCAGCTTTATCCAGCTGCCGACTAAATTTGTCCCATTGGCTGTCGGTATCTACATTTTTATAATGTTCCAAAACCATAAGATCGTCCGCTATTGCTCTAATCTCATTATAAAACTCATGGTTCTCTGTATCCTCAGAAATCCAATGTTCAAGCAACACTCCTTCCCTCTCGGAAATAGTCCCATCCAGCTCTTTCTGAATCAAGTCATAAGGAATAAATCTTGACGTATTGTTTTCTTCCATATTTATAAGATAATAAACTGGACAAAAAGTCCCAATGAAAAAAATAAAAAGCCGATCAGAAGTAGTAAAAATGTTTTTTGTTTTGCCAAGGCAACCCGAATTTTATCGTAAGCAATGGTCAGATGGTTTTTCACAGTTTTAATGGAAATTCCCAACTGGTCCGCAATTTCCTGCTGTTTCATCTTTTCATACTTACTCATGAGAACAATTTTTCGACACTGTGGCGGTAACCCTTCCAGTAAGCTTTCGATCATCAACAATTTGGATTCGTAAAGTGCGGCGCTATCAGTCTGATCCTCTTCATCTGTCAGATCTAATTCCTTGATATAATCGTTGCTTCGTTCCAACAAACGCTGATTCTTTTTGATATAGGTAAGTGAAAGGTTGATAACACTGCGTGATAGGTAAGCTCCCAGTGATTGACTAATGGCCAATTTGCCCGCATTTTCCCATAACATCATAAATACGTCGTTGGTGAGCTCTTCAGCGATTGCCTCCTCTCGCACATACCGAAAAGACAAAATATATAATTTACGGAAATGGCTCTTATAAATAGCTTCAAAAGCATTTCTATCTTTTTGGACTATTTTCTTAAGCAGATCAATGTCATTTGACATAGGACTTCGGTAAAGCTAATAATAAACGTATGTAAAAATAATCAAATTCATCGGACATTTAATAACATCTAATTAATTTTCAAGCTATAAACGCTTGCCGACAACCAATTAGTTAACGCAACTAAAAAGTGAAACGCCACACCACAAAAAAGTTTCTCGTATTTTTTCTATTTTTGCAAAAACATAAAATAATGTTAAAAAAATATTTTTTTATAAGCTGCATTTCTTTTATTTTCTTTTCTTGTACAAAAAAAAATTACCCTGAAACACCAGAAGTAATAAAACCTGAAGAAAAAGAAGCGGAATCCCTTACAACAAGAATGACCAAAAACATGGATGTTTGGACTGACAATAGGGTTATCAATGTATTTGAACAAGGGGAGATCCGTTTATACGAAAAAGATAATCATAAGGATCATTTCACTTTTTTTCTTTGGGAAAAAGAGGTTGTCGATTCAATTGTTTGGCATATCGATGATATTATGCATTACAGTTCAAGCGTTAGTCCTTTTCGTTATATGACAGGTGTCACATTCAACAAACCGGGCGATTACAAATTTAACTTATTGGTTTACAAAGATAGTAAGGTGGTAAAACAAGCCAACCTAACGATCAGGGCTATTGCTGGAAAAGATTTTTTCAATGTCAATTGGGAAAACCCACCCACAAGAAGCATTGTAGGCCAATCCTTTTCTTACAAAAAGGGTTATCGCATCGATCAAACTTATATAAAAGGGCAATACCCCTATAGCTATGTCAATCTCTATTATGGCGATCAATTTCGAAAACAAACACCTGAAAAAGAGAAAGAATATTTGATGGAAGTGGCACGCGAATCTTTTGGTAGCCCCACACTTACCACGACAAACAATCAACAGGCTGAACTTAACGATAAGTACAATAAGCTCTTCAAAAATAAGCTTAATCACCTGCCGATAGCAATTTGGGAAAGAGGTAAATCGTCAATCGCTTTAATTGGGACTCCGAAAGATGCCATTAAGACCTATCAGATCGTTGCAGAACCCAAATATTAAAAAACACATTTAAGCCTCCATCATGGAGGCTTTTTTACTACCTTCGTCTTATGGCGAATCAATTGCAATTTGAAAATTCACCCTACCTTAAACAGCACGCACACAATCCAGTAGATTGGATGCCCTGGGGACCGGAAGCTTTAAAAAAGGCAAAAGACGAAAATAAACTGATCATCGTAAGCATTGGCTACTCGGCTTGCCATTGGTGCCATGTGATGGAGCGTGAAAGTTTTGAAAACTCAGCCATCGCCCAAACCATGAATAGGTTTTTCGTATCAGTCAAAATCGACCGTGAAGAACGCCCCGATATTGATCAAGTGTATATGCTTGCTGTGCAACTGATGACCAATGCAGGGGGCTGGCCATTGAATTGTATCTGCCTGCCCGATGGGAGACCCATTTACGGTGGTACTTATTTCAAACCGCACGACTGGCAGAATATCTTATTGCAAATTGCACAAATGTGGGCGGAGAAACCCGAAGTTGCATTTGACTATGCCGAAAAGCTAAACAATGGCATTCAAAGGGCAGAGAAACTTCCCATCCTCCCTATTCCAGAGCAATACACGATCGACGACTTAAATGAAATTATTACCCCTTGGACCGAAACCTTCGATAAAAAAGATGGCGGGTATAAAAGGGCGCCCAAATTTCCGCTTCCAAACAATTGGTTGTTCTTCCTAAAATATGGCGTACTTTCCGACGATCGGGAGATCATAGATCATGCCCATTTTACGTTAAAAAAAATCGGATCTGGTGGTATATACGACCAGATCGGCGGCGGCTTTGCACGCTATTCGGTCGATCACTATTGGCATATTCCTCATTTCGAAAAAATGCTCTATGACAACGGACAGCTACTGTCCCTTTATGCCGAAGCCTATCAACAAAGTCAAGATCCGTTCTATAAGCGGATTATCGAAGAAACGATAGACTGGGCCGAACGGGAGATGCTAGTACCAAACCATGGTTTCTATAGCGCATTAGATGCAGATAGTGAAGGTATTGAAGGGAAATACTATTCCTTCTCCAAAGCCGAATTTGACTGCGTACTGGGCGACGATGCCCCCCTACTCGAGCAATATTTTAACATAACCGAAGCGGGCAACTGGGAAGAGGAAAAAACCAACATTCCTATTTGCGCCATAAATGCAGACCAGTTAGCAACAAAGGTCAATATGTCAGCTGACGAATGGGCAGATTTTTTAAAAATTTCAAAGAAAAAATTATACGACTATCGTGAAAAACGAGAACGTCCAGGGCTCGACCACAAGCAATTGACAAGCTGGAATGCGTTATTTTTGAAAGGGCTCATCGATGCCTACCACAGTCTTGGAAACAACCATTTCCTTGAACTCGCTTTAAACAATGCCGAGTTTATATGCACCCATCTTATTCAAGACGATCTCCAGTTATTGCACCAACCAAAAGACAACAATAGGATAATTGAAGGCTTCCTAGATGACTATGCATTCACGATTGAAGCCTTTATTGCATTATATGAGGCTACATTTGAGCTCAATTGGTTAACCAAAGCACGACAGCTAGCCGATAAGGCCATTGCATTGTTTTACGATGGATCACAAAAAACATTCTATTACACCTCGTCGCAGGCAGAGGAACTCATCGCACGGAAAAGTGAAATTATGGATAATGTAATTCCCTCCTCTTCGTCGACGATGGCTCGTCAGCTGAAAAGATTAGGTTTGCTTTTTGATGATGAAAATTACATCGCCATTACAGACCAATTACTGGCAAATGTATTCCCTCAAATCAAGACTTATGGCTCTGCCTATTCAAATTGGGCAATATTATTGCTAGAAGAAATATATGGAATCAATGAAATTGCATTGACGGGGGATAAAGCGATGGCTTTCAAAAATGAACTCGGCAACTATTATATTCCAAATAAAATTGTTCTTGGCGGTACAGAAGAAAATCTTCCATTGCTAGAACATAGAGTCGGAAAGGAGACAAAAGCATATCTTTGTAAAAACAGGACCTGCAGTCTACCACAGGATTCAATACAAGCGTTAATAAATTATATTTAATAAACGGTAGCCTCGGGCTTCCAAAAATCAAAATCAGATGGCTATAAAAGCAAACGACGTCGTAGCATTGACGTACAGACTTCACACAGTAGAAAACGGTGAAAAAGTTTTCGTTGAAGAAACAACTGCAGAACAACCTTTAGATTTCTTATATGGTGTAGGTATGATGTTACCTAAATTTGAAGAAAACATCGCAGACTTAAACGTTGGTGATAAAATTTCATTTGAATTGGCACCGGATGATGCTTACGGTCAAAAAGACGACAGAGCATTCGCACAATTGCCAGTAGATATGTTCAAAGAAACAGGTTTACCTCCAGTAGGAGAAGTATTGCCTTTACAAGACAACCAAGGAAACCAATTCCGCGCTGTAGTAGCTGAGGTTACTCCAGAAGTAGTTGTTGCTGACTTAAACCACCCAATGGCTGGCAAAACATTAAATTTCGATATCGAAATCTTAACTGTACGTCCTGCTACTGAAGAAGAGTTGTCCCATGGACACTCACATGGTGTAGACGGTACGCAAGGTCACTAATCTTGACTCAAGATACAAAAAAACAAAGCCGGGTGTCAAATGACACCCGGCTTTGTTTTTTACCACTTTAAAAAATCGTATTTTGTTTTTAAACACACAAACGATGCTAACATTTGCGGAAAAAGTAGTTTTATTTAACAAACGACTTCATTACAAAGGGAATCTACCTCCGGAGTTCAACGTAATTAATCCCTATCTTGACAACCCTGAAACATTGGTAGTGATGGAAAAGTTCTACCACAAATATTACAATGATAATCTAACTAGAAAATTCATTATCGGCATTAATCCGAGCAGACACGGGGCGGGTGTAACGGGAGTTCCTTTTACCGATACCAAAAGACTATCCAGTGTATGTGGCATACAAATGCATTCTGCACATACCCATGAAATATCTTCGGTTTTTATGTACGATATGATTGAGGCCTATGGTGGCGCCGATATTTTCTACAAACAATTTTATATCAATTCGCCCTTTCCCCTTGCGATTGTCCGAGAAACAAAACCCAACAACTGGATCAATGCAAACTATTACGACGACAAGCAACTTTTTGACATGGTCCGGCCCTTTATGTTGGATTCCCTAAAACAGCACATTTCCATGGGCTTAAAAACGGACGAGGTCTTTGTCCTCGGAAAGAAAAATGCAACCTTTCTCGCTAAGATCAACAAGAAAGAAAAGTTGTTTGGAAAAATGACCGTCCTCGACCATCCACGCTATATCCAGCAATATAAATCCAAAGACAAAATAATATATATTGACAATTATATCCGATTATTAAATGGCCTATAAAAGATGGTTAAGCTTTACGGTTACTATTTTTCATCAAAAATCAGTTTTAAGTTCCTTATCTACCTCTGCTTCGACAATGATCCGCATCTTCTTCGGGCCTTATTCCTGCTTGCGAGAAAGGAAGAGCATCTCCTGAAAGCTTTGCTGATAACTTATCTCAGCGGGTAAGCTCAAACTCACCATGCACTTATGCCACCCTAACCACGGATACTGCCTAGCCGAGACACGAAGATGTCTCGAAAGAGATATGAAAGGCCCTCGAATCGAACGTTCTTGGTCCATAGCAAATTCATCATAGATCCTTACTTAATAGTCAACCGAAAGTCCTCTGCAAATTTCATAATGGTCTAGGACTAGCAAGTAGCATTTATTATTGATCCCTAAAAACAAAAAACAGATTTAACCGCATATTGAATGGCTCGTAGGTAATCACGCTCAACTAGGACTTTCAGGACCAACGCAAATATTAATAGATTATGCGAAGAGATTATTAGAAAATATACAACATCGTTAGTCATCTGATCAAAGATGTTGTACCAAGTGTGTTCAAAAAGGAGATTTTGTCGCACGCAGCATCTCTCGCTTGCCTGGCGCACCAGGCGTCTTCTCTATTGAAAAGCCCAATGCTTTCATACTGCGTTTGAGGTTTCCGGTAATAGCATAAGTCACAAAAACACCGCCAGGTTTAACAAACTGCGCGATATGTCCCAAGGCAGCATCATTCCACATCTCAGGCTGATGCACTGCCGCAAAAGCATCAAAATAAACAACGTCAAATAAGCGATCCGATTGGAAATTCATCAATAAGGTATGGTCAATATGAAGCTTTAAGTACGCGTTAATCTCTACGTTTCCCAACAAAGCCTGCTCGTATGCATTCAAATAGCTTGCCCATACGGCCGGATGTACCGTCGCCTCATAGCCCGTTGCAGCAATAGTGGACAAAGGCAAGGGAAATCCTTCTATTCCGACATATTCCACCTGAACGGATTTATCGCTAAGAAAGTCAGCTGTTTGCAAAAAATTCAAACCTGTCCCGAACCCAACCTCCAGGATCCCGACGTCGTTTGCCCCTGTTGTTTGTACATAGTGGTCAAGCCCTGTTTTTATAAAAACATGCCTGCTTTCCTGTACTGCACCGTGTTTAGAATGATAACATTCTCCTATTTCAGCATTAAACAACGTTTTCGAACCATCTCCTGTCGTTACAAATTCCATTTTTATACAAATACTTTAAGTTTTAATTTTCACACATTAAGTCTAAACAACTAAACAGTAATCCAAACAAATGGCGCATTCCTTACCCATGGCACTTATCACTGCTACTGTCCAAAGATAAAAAAGCCAATTCGAGTATCAAAACCTTCCTGATTTCAACGGCATCAACAGCTGTGAAAGCGGACTGAAAATGCTTCTTTTTTAATAACCCAAACCGAGCGATCTTCCTAAGAATTTAATGAAAATTCGGATCAATAAATACATAAGAGTTCAGAAAAAAAATCTGATTCATTCAACAAAAGAACACAAAAACGAACAAACACGCATAAATTCACTTCCTTTTAATCGAGCTATTCGAGAAAAACACTATTTTAGCATTCTAAATAGTAAATAGTTATAAAACCTAATGAAATATCCAGACCTATCAAGTAGATTCAATACGATGAATAGATATAATAGGATGGAATTGGATATCACTAATGCACCGAGATTCAGAAAGCAAATTACCGCAGTTCGTTTATACAAATGAGCTTCTTAAGCAATAATTAATCACATACCTATGAAACACACTACAAAAACTTTTGTACAGAACTACGGTAGTATCTTACTTCTACTCCTTGGGATCAGTATTGGAAGTTTGATCGGTATCTTTCTTCCGAATAGTGTCAACAACCTGAAACCGATTGGCGACATCTTTCTAAACCTGCTTTTTGTCAGCGTTATACCACTTGTATTTTTTGCCATATCCTCATCTGTTGCCAATATCGATGGGGACAGCGTATTAGGTAGAATCATCGGCATGATGTCGTTTGTATTTGTGCTGGGCATCGTCGTTGCAGGGGTATCAAGTATACTCTTTCTTTACCTTTTCCCCGTAGACGCTCCGCTCGCCGTTGAACAGGCAAACAAGATTATTGACACAGCCGTTCATGATTCTTGGGGTGAAAAAATGGTCCGATTTCTAACAGTCAGCGAATTCTCAAGTTTATTGTCGCGTCAAAATATGCTGGCCTTTGTCATCTTCTCATTTCTCGTTGGTATTGCGACACGTAAATCGGCGGCATCCGCAGAAGTTTTTCGTAAATTCATCAATTCAGGCAATGTTGTGATGGGCAATTTACTCGTGATGGTCATGAACCTGGCTCCCATTGGTTTGGGAGCATATTTTGCCTATCAGGTTGGAACATTAGGCCCTCAGCTCTTTGGTTTCTATGCCAAACCTATCGGTCTATATTACTTTTTTGGAATCTTCTATTTTTTCACGGTATTCAGTTTATTCGCTTTTTTTGCATTCGGGCTAAAGGGTGTCAAACGTTATTGGCAAAATAACATATTGCCTTCCTTGACCGCATTGAGCAGCTGCAGTAGCCTCGCTACCATGCCGGCCAACTTACTTGCAGCCAAGCAAATTGGAATTCCCGACAGTGTAGCTAGTGTCGTCATTCCTTTAGGCACAACATTGCACAAACATGGATCGGCGATCGCCTGTATTTTTAAAATCTATATTGCACTTTTATTAAGTGGCAAGGATTTTTTTGACCCGGCCAATCTGATTATGGCGGTTGGCATTACTTTACTGGTGAGCATCGTAGCCGGAGGTATTCCTAATGGTGGCTACATCGGAGAAATGCTGATCATATCGGTTTATCAGATGCCAACGGAAGTGATCCCTTCCATTATGATCATAGCAACCCTGGTCGATCCCCTCGCAACAATGCTCAATGCCACTGGAGACACCGTAGCAGCCATGCTCACGACCAGATTAATCGGGCAAAAACTGGCCGACCCTATTCCCGAAAACCCAGGTTAAACAAGCTGCAAACGACAAACATTTGAACGCTGGACCAACGAAAATCCTATCAAGCGGATCCATGTAGGTCCTACATATGGCCGCTGATCAAAAACGATAGGCAAAAAATAGCTCGCCATATTGATGCCGGTGAAACACCGATTTGAGCTCTTTCGAATTGAAGATGTAATTGATACCGTAATTGATCTTGTGGTTAGACCAATTGAAACCAATGCGGTGACTAAGCATCCAAGGCTGAACAGCGTATAACTTACCTATAGGATCATTTTTACCTCTTCCGCCTTCTACCGTTGCGCTGTAAAAAATACGAGACACGCTTGGTTGATAGACAAAATACCATTCTTTATCATTATCTGCTCTTCCCTGTGTCAAATGCCCATGTGTAAAGGTGGATGCCTGATAGGATTTCAGCTTCCCCAACCGAAGCGGGGCCGCAATCCGCATATTGGTATTATTTAGCCCAATGGTTCCCTCACCTATAATTCCCACATCGAATTGCTGGTTTTGACTGCGGTATAGTCCTTTTTTATAGGTTGCACTTAAATCAATACCGAAGGAATTTCCAAGCTGCGTATCCCAACCTGTCGCCTCATACATCCCAAAGAGATGATGGATAAACTTCTGTGCTTCTTCACCGTAGGATTTAGGGCCGATCTGCGCCAATTCAGTCTTGAACTCAACAACCTGATCGTGCGGTAAAAACCGCGCTACCCCAGCATTAAAATAGAGGTAACCTGCAAATGGTCTATCGTATTTCTTTTCCTGCCGTCTATAGTCAATGATACTGATACCATTGTAAATCCGTTGGCCTATTTCAAAATCCAATACCGTATTTGAAGTCTCTCTATCCGGTTTCCCTGGCAACCCAATCCTATAGTTGATATTGATACCATTGGTATAATAGCGGTCCTGACCGGTCAGTAGATAAACGTCATTGTCATTTTGGATAGCAATTTCCTGATTACGGAATTTTACCTGTCCAAAAACAAAAAAGCAGGGAAATATAACAGCCCAAAAGAGGCCTAAAAATCGCAAAGCAACACTCATATTAACAGGCAATTGTAAAATTCATGCGATATCATTAGAACCAAAATAGCAAATTTCACTTCAAATTATTCAAAAGCATTCGAATCTAGCTTATTTTTCCAATTAATTCAAACTATTTAGAATAGATATAAATAATATGGAAAAGTTGCATTATTCCTTTCTTAGCGAATCTATTTGTAATTTTGCATTCGATTAGGTCTCAAATGTAATCAATGTGGGATTCTAGCGAGCACAACGTTGTCAGATTTGGGTAATAATCTTTCTGAAAAAACAGGAGGATATCTGGCAGATCGGAACAGCTATTCAACGTTAAGAAAAAACAAACCGGGTGAAACGAGCTCATTTATACGATGAGATCAAACACTTATAAAATAAGTAAATACAAATGAAAAAAAGTTCAATTATTCTAATCGCTATCATTGCTGTCGCAATTGCTATGATACTTGTTATCTATACCGATTCAAGTACCTATTCGACATTTACCGAAGCTAAAGAAAAGAAAACCGAACTATATGTGGTAGGTCAATTGAATAAAGACAAAGCGCTTCATTATGATCCCAAAACTGACGCCAACAAATTTTCGTTTTTCATGCGTGACAACGATGGTACAGAATGTGAAGTGATTTTTAGAGGCGCCAAACCTCAAGATATTGAACGTTCAGAGCAAATTGTATTGACAGGAAAAATGGACGGAAATGTGTTTAGGGCAAGTAAGATATTGATGAAATGTCCGTCAAAATATAACGATAAATCGGTCGTCACCGAGATCAATGCTACTGCTTTCAATAATTAATTCGTAAAATCAATTTTCAATGGACGTTAATTACGTTGGTGAGCACCTGCTGCCAGGGCAGATCGGACAATTTTTTATTGTACTTTCTTTTGGTGCTGCACTTCTATCCTTTATCAGTTACTTTTTTGCAACAAAATACCCTGAAGAGAATTCATGGAAAAAAATTGCACGTATTGCCTTTTGGACTAATGCGGTCTCCGTAGTGGCGATTGGTGCAACTTTATTTTATATTATATACAATCATCTTTTTGAATATAATTATGCTTGGGCACACTCGTCCAAGACACTCCCTACGTACTATATCATTTCCAGTTTTTGGGAAGGTCAGGAGGGTAGTTTTTGGCTCTGGATGTTCTGGCAAACAGTATTGGGTTCTGTTTTGCTGTTTAAAGCAAAAAGCTGGGAATCGTCTGTCATGACTTTCGTCATGTTATGTCAAGCATTCTTAGCTTCCATGATTATTGGTGTGGAAATATTCGGTCTGCGTATCGGTAGCTCCCCGTTTATTCTATTGCGTGAAGCAATGGATATTCCGATCTTTAGAGAAGCTAATTATCTTTCACTTATCACCGACGGTAATGGTTTGAACCCTTTGCTTCAAAATTACTGGATGGTGATTCACCCACCAACCCTGTTCCTTGGCTTTGCGTCGATGATTGTTCCTTTTGCTTATGCAACAGGTGCTCTTTGGACCAAACGTTACAAAGAATGGATCAATGCAGCACTTCCTTGGGCTTTATTTGCCGTGATGATTTTAGGTGCAGGTATTATCATGGGTTCATTCTGGGCTTACGAAGCACTTAACTTCGGTGGCTTCTGGGCATGGGATCCGGTAGAAAATGCATCAATTATTCCTTGGTTTACCCTGATTGCTGCTGTCCACGTCATGATTTCTTACAAGAATTCAGGTCACTCTTATTTCACCGCTACATTTTTGGCGATGATCAGCTTTGTACTTGTTATCTATGCATCTTACCTGACACGTAGTGGTGTCCTTGGAGAGACTTCTGTACACTCCTTCACCGATCTGGGAATGAGCGGACAGTTGATCTTATTCAATGTTGTCTTTTTGGTTATCATGGTGGTATTTCTTACGGTCAAAAAGAAAGAGATGCCCATCACAGAAAAGGATGAGGATATCTATTCAAGAGAATTCTGGATGTTTATTGGCGCCTTGGTATTGACTGTCGCATGTGCACAGATCATTGCCTCGACATCAATTCCAGTGTTCAACAAGATCTTTGGCACCAAGGTAGCTCCACCTTTGGATCCGATCCAACATTATAACAAGTGGCAATCGGGTTTTGCAGTGATCGTTATGATCTTAACCGGATTTACACAATTCTTAAAATACAAACGTACCGATAGCCGCAAGTTTTTGGCTTCTACCGTAGCATCGTTAGTTGTGTCTCTCATTCTAACGGCTGCTGTCGTCTATTTTACAAAGACTTATACCAACCTGATCTATATTTTGATCACCTTCGCAAGTATTTTCTGTATTTTGGCGAATATCCGCGTATTGGGTGATGCTGTCAAAGGTAAATGGAAGCTGGCCGGCTCTTCGGTAGCCCATATCGGCTTTGGATTACTACTTATCGGTGCCATGGTGGCTGCAGCAACCAACGAGGTCATCTCGGTCAACAACACAGGTTACATTGCTGTATCGGGATTTGACAAAGTAGAGAAACCTGGCGACAACTTATTCTTGACCGAAGGTGAACCTGTACAAATGGGGGAATACAAAATAACCTATATCGGTGATAGCATTGTGGCTCCAAATACGTTTTATAAAATAAAATACGAGCGGATCGACGAAGAAACAGGTAAAGTGAAGGAGCATTTTGTGCTACAACCTTTTGCACAAAACAACGCGAAAATGGGCGGTTTGATTGGTACTCCTGCGACCAAACATTATGTTACGCACGATGTTTATACGCTGATTACCGCCGCTGCAGCTGAAAGCCAAGCAACGCATGCGAAAGTTCCGGCAGAAGACAAAACTGGTTTCGAAGACTATGAGGAGCCGGCAACGTATCAGGTAAATATCGGTGATACCCTACGCTACCGCAATGGATATTATGTCATTGAAGGCTTAAACAAAGAGGCTCACCTGGAGAAAATCCCAAAAGGTCCTAGTGATGTCATGGTTGGATTGAAAATAAAAGTATTTTCGGCCGACAACAAACAGTATGAGGTACAACCAATCTACTTAATTAAAGACGGTGGTGTTTATGACTTCAATAAAGATGTCAACGAGCAAGGACTTAAATTCAGATTTACGGGAATTAAACCTGACAAGGATAAACTGGAAATCATGGTTTATCAAAAGCCGCTTCCAGAAAAGAAATGGGTGGTATTTAAAGCCATTAAATTCCCATACATCAACTTTTTCTGGTGTGGAACGATTGTCATGACCATCGGCTTTATCATGTCCATTGTGAGAAGAAATAAAGAGGAAAAACGAAAAGCACTTAAATAATGAACATTGTGATCTTAGGAAGCGGTAATGCCGCTACACATTTTGGACAACAGTTTCAAAAAACAGGACAGCATATCGTTCAGATCTACAGTAAAACAAAGGCCAATGCAGATGCATTGGCCTTTGCTCTTCATTGCCCAGCAATTGACCAACTATCTGAACTAGACCTACATGCCGATCTTTACCTCATTGCCGTTACCGATCAGGCCATTGTATCGCTGGTAGAAGCGCTACCAAAAGATTTAAAAGGAATTGTTATCCATTGTTCGGGCGCAACGGATATATCTGTACTGACTAGATTTAAAAATACAGGAGTCCTCTATCCGCCACAGTCGCTGTCCAAAAATAAAGCAGTCGATTTCTCGACCGTCCCACTTTGTGTTGAAGGTAACACCGATGAAAATAGTGCCGCGCTACTTCAGCTCGCACAGACATTTGCACCACGGAGTATCTATTGTAACTCAACGCAACGCTTAGCCATTCACTTGGCCTCGGTCATGGTCAATAATTTCTCCAATATCCTCTATCAGATGGCTTATGAGTTATTGGAAGAAAACAAGTTGTCCTTTGATTTAATCAAACCAATTATCCTGGAAACGGCAGAAAAAGTGCAAAATCATATTCCAATAACAGTTCAGACAGGACCAGCGATCCGACAAGACAGTACAACAATGCAAAAACATTTGCAATTTATTAGCAATAAACCAGATTTACAGCAAATCTATCAACTTTTGTCGCAGGAGATTACTAAAAGAAAATAGTTTGTTAGAAACGGTTATAAACTTATCAAAACTTACCTCCAAGGGGTAAATATATCCATTTACTTCAGGAACTTTAGTACATTTGCTTCGTCCAAAAGCGCATTTTGGAATGCTAATTGAGTAATAAAATAATCAGTTGGGCTAAACATTAAAATAGCGAATTAAAACTAAACAATCGTATTTTCTATGGAAGTTAGAAAACTCATTCTTTCAATAATGATTGTGATTAATTTAATCATTGTATCATTTGGATTTATATTTACATCAAGCTGGTTTTGGCTGCTTATCATCCCATTTCCATTGCTATTGATTGCGTTATACCATAGTTTCCAGACCAAACATGCCATCCTACGCAATTATCCCTTAGTTGGATATTTCCGCTATATCTTCGAATCTATCCGTCCTGAGTTGAGACAATATTTTTGGGAATCGGATATGGATGGACGTCCTTTCAACAGAAGACAGCGTTCGATCGTATACCAACGTGCAAAAAATCAACGTGAAACTGTAGCATTTGGTATGCAGACCGATCCACAGGCTGTCGGGAACGAATGGGCTGCACACTCTGTTTTCCCTTGCCATATCGAAAACCACGACCTGCGCACCACTGTTGGAAATGCAGCCTGTAAAAAACCTTATAGCTTAAGTGTGTTCAACATCTCGGCAATGAGTTACGGTGCGTTGAGTAAAACAGCGATAACGGCATTAAATAAGGGTGCTGCACTTCAAAACTTTGCACACAATACCGGCGAAGGGGGAATCAGCGATTACCACAACAATGGGGGTGATTTAATCTGGCAGGTGGGTACAGGTTATTTTGGGTGCCGTAATAAGGAGGGAAAATTTGATCCGGAACTTTTCCGAGAAAAATCCAATCGTGAAAACGTGAAGATGGTCGAATTGAAACTTTCGCAAGGTGCTAAACCCGGTCATGGGGGTATCCTTCCAGCGGCAAAAAACACCCCTGAGGTCGCGGCTATTCGTCACGTCATTCCAGGAACAGATGTGATGTCGCCTCCAGCACATAGCGCTTTCTCCTCACCGACTGAAATGATGCACTTCATACAACAGCTGCGCGAGCTATCGGGTGGAAAGCCTATCGGTTTCAAAATTTGTATCGGCGATAAACATGAGTTTATCGACATCTGTCACGCCATGCAAAACACGCAGATCTTCCCGGATTTTATCTCCGTAGATGGATCAGAAGGTGGTACAGGAGCTGCGCCACTAGAGTTTACAGATAACCTAGGAATGCCACTATACGATGCATTGGCATTTGTAACGAAAACCTTGATTGCTTTTGGTTTGAAAAAACATGTTAAAGTTATCGTATCCAGCCGTATTGTAACGGGTTTCGATATCTTAAAAGTTATTGCCTTAGGCGCAGATGCATGTTATAGTGCTCGCGGTATGATGTTCGCTTTAGGTTGTATTCAAGCACTTAAGTGTAATGAAGACGTTTGTCCGGTTGGAGTTGCCACGCAACAGCCGCATTTATACAAAGGGCTCGACGTAAATGATAAATATGTACGCGTAGCTCAGTTCCACCGCAACACATTACGTGCTACAGTCGAAATTATGGAAGCTTGTGGTTTCAAAACACTTTCGGATGTATCGGCTGATAAATTCTATCGTAAGGTAGACGCTATCCGTACACTAAGTTTTCAGGAAATCTATTTCGGAACTGAAGGTAAATTGGTCAATAGCCATACAGATTTCGAAAGCAAACTTTTCGAAGATTAACTGTTAGAAATTCATATAAAAAAGGTCCCCTATGTTGAATACATAGGGGACCTTTTTTATACCCTGATAGTTCCCTTATAAAATAACCCCCACTAAGTATCTTTATTTCAAATTAAATAATACACGATGCAGAATGGTATTTGACAAGGCAATTTGATCGTCGGCTAATCCCCCTAAAGCCTGTTCAATGGTATTTTTTGCCTGCTTCATTCCTTCATCCTTCATCTTTCGTCCGGTTTTTGTTAAGTAGATCAGATTGGACCTTCTGTCGTTTTTATCATTGACGCGGATCACTAGATTTACCCGTTCAAGGTTATTAATTAATCGCGTGACACTCGGCTTATCTCGAAATGTACGAATAGCGAGTTCCTGCTGGGTTAGCCCCTCTTCTACCCACAGGTTATACATGATACTCCATTGTTCAGAAGTAATGCTTAACCCGGCCTCCTTGAGATTACGTTGTAATCTCCGCATAACTGCAATTGAGTATTTTCCCGTTAGGAAATTATAAAAATACTCTTGTGATACTAAATCTTGGTCTAACATATGAATAATGGTTATGGTTGTTTACGCAACTTATTGCAATAATAAAACGTTGTCTTTCATATAATTTGAGAAAAAGCTAAACGTATTTTGGCTAATAGTTAGCCTAAATTACGCTTTAATCTAACTGTCTCAAACAAAATTTTATCAACATGTCACCAGTAGATGTTGATAAATCATAACAATTTGATTTATACTAGACTGAATTTAACAAATAAAAAGGAGACAAACAAAATAAATGCTTGCAATTATACCTAATTTAGAGCGTGTTACCCGATTGTAAAAGAATCGGAGTCTTTTAAGAAAGGAAATTTCTCCCGTGCTTCCAACAGATCATTCGGATTTAAGGTAAATGTATACAAGTCCTCGTCTTCTGGCTTATAATACACCACATCACCAAGTGGAGAGATACACATAGAACCACCTGAATAGTAAATATCATTACCATCATGCCCAACCCGGTTTACTCCAACAACGTAAGCTTGATTTTCTATCGCACGTGCTGGTATGAGGGCTCTCCAATGTGCAGAACGCTTATCCGGCCAGCTGGCCGTATACACTAAAATATCATATGCGCCATTTTGATTTTTAGACCAGACGGGGAATCTAAGGTCATAACAGATCATTGGGCAAATTTTCCATCCTTTGATATCCACCAGGATACGTTCATTTCCTGGTTCGAAGTACTCACTTTCTTTAGATAGTCCAAACAGGTGGCGTTTATCATATTTTACATATTTACCATCTGGAAACATCCACACAAAGCGATTATAGTATTTGCCACCTTCCTCGATAATCAAGGAACCGGCAACAACACAGTTAAGCGAACTCGCCATCTCAAATAGCCATCTTGTTGTAGGGCCATTTGCCGGCTCTGCACATTTTTCGACATTATTCGTGAAGCCTGTATTAAACATCTCGGGGAGAATAATAACATCCGTTTTCTCGCGCAATGAGGAAAGTCTCAACGCGAGATTATTTAGATTCTTCTCTATATTTTCCCAGAATAGATATGCTTGAAATACGGTGATTTTTAAAGGCTCCATGAACGTAATCTAAAAATTTATTTAATTATTTTATTACAAAACAACCATTTAATGGCAAGATACGAATTTTAATAGAATTTATACTTATTGCTGTCTCACCAAAAGGTTATTTGCTAAGACTAATAACGCTTCTTTACGTTCATTTGGTACATTCAATGCCGCCATTTTTTCAAATGCCCGTTGTGTATAAATATCTTTCAATTCGTCGGCAGCGGTTTTAATTGCATACTTCTCGTATAAGGCAAGCATATCCGCTACTTTTGATGGAGCATTCTCTATAGATGTGTCCAATAAGTGCTGAAGGACAATCTTATCTTCGTCCGAAATTACGGCCATCAACTTCACCAATAAAAAGGTCTTTTTATTGATCATAATATCACCTCCAACGATCTTTCCAAAAGTGTCTGGATCTCCGTAAGCATCCAGGATATCGTCCTGTAATTGAAACGCCAAGCCTACATTCTCGCCAAAATCGTAAATCAGCTGCTGTTGTTGTTCATCTGCTCCAGATAAAATAGCCCCCAACTGTAATGCTCCGCCCAGTAATACTGAAGTCTTCAAACGGATCATCTCGAGATATTCAGGCATAGTCAGCGAATCCCGACTTTCATAATCCATATCCAATTGTTGGCCTTCACACACTTCCATGGCCACTTTACTCAAAATTTTCAATGTCGCAGGCAGGTAAATCGGATTACACTTTGAGATTTCCTCATAAGCTTTGACCAACAATCCGTCTCCAGACAATATGGCAATATTAGCATCCCACTTTTCGTGAACTGTCGTTTTACCTCTTCTTAAAGGAGCCTTATCCATCAGATCATCGTGGATCAGTGAAAAGTTATGAAAAAACTCCACTGCTTTGGCAGCAGGGATAATTTCATCCATCTCTTGCATGCCGAATAATTCGGCTGCCATTAATGTCAGCACCGGTCGAACCCTCTTTCCGCCCAAAGTCAATATATACCGTATCGGATCATATAAATTTGATGGTGTTTCAGGAAATTGACTTGTCTCTATCGCCGCTATCACGAGTTGTTGTAAATGTTGCATATATCTTTACGATCGAATCTTGCGAATATAGCAATAATCATATAGAAATGGCAATTTTGTCCCCTTAAAGGAAGTCCCCCCAAAATTGTACATTTGTATAAGTCTTTTATTATGCGCATACTGATTATCCATACATTTTATCAAGATCCTGGTGGTGAAGACACTGTATTCCAGCAGGAATCATCCCTCATAGCACAAGGACATGAAGTTCAAACGCTAACCTTTCAAAACAAAAAGGGCTGGCAAGGTGCATTACAGACAATAGGATCTTTTTGGAATATTTGCGCTGCTCAACGTGTCAAAAAAATAATTCAGACGTTTAAACCAGACATTGTTCACGTTCACAACACCCATTATGCAGCAGGACCGATTATCGTGCGTACGATTGCAAAACTCGGCATCCCCCAGGTCATGACCTTGCATAACTTCCGTTTGCTATGCCCTTCAGCTACACTTTACCACCACAACCATCTCTTTCTGGACTCCCTTCAAGAGGAGTTTCCTTGGACGGCCATTCGGCAAAAGGCATTCAATAATTCCACAGTCAAAACATTTCTTCTGGCTTTGAATTATTGGTTTCACCGTAAAATTGGGACTTGGGAAAAGGTTAATCGCTACATTAATTTAAGTTCCTTTGCGAAAAAAATATTTGTAGAATCGACTTTGCGTCTTTCACCCAGTAAATTTGCGGTTAAACCAAACTTTGTCTTCCCTGCCACAATAGGCCCGCAAGTTACACAGCCCTACTTCATTTACGTTGGTCGTCTTTCGGAAGAAAAAGGGATATTGAATCTGATCGATGCTTTAATCGGAACAGATTTTCAACTACAGCTAATTGGTGGCGGTCCGCTCGAAGAGGAGGTCCTGAGAAGAATTAAAGATCAGCCGAACATTTCCTACCTAGGCTTTAAAAAGAGGTCCGAAATACTCCCCCTGATAGCCAAAGCACAGGCACTACTCGTACCATCGATTTGTTTTGAAGGTATGCCGATCACGATTCTTGAGGCTTATTCAGTCGGAACAGCTGTGCTCTGCTCAAACCTAGGGCCACTACCCGAACTGATCATTCCGGGCAAAACAGGACAGATATTCGATCCCCACGACAAAAACGATATCATCCGCTGTTTGACAACGTGGAGTGCCAAAACACCAGATGAAAAAGATGAGATAAGAAAGACCTGCAATGCATACTATTTTCGTAATTTTACTCCTGAAATAAATAAAGAAGAATTATTAGCGATCTATCAGGGCGCTATTCACGATAAAAAACTGAATAAATGAGTATCATCGTATTAGATAAACTGGGTTTAGCACCACAAATCCAGGCGGTACTGGAAACGATTTATGATCCTGAACTGAAACCCGCAAATATTGTGGATTTGGGACTTGTCTACGAAATCATTACAAAGGAAGAGGGCATTGCAAAGATCGTGATGACACTGACTGCTCCCGGCTGTCCGGTGGCTGGTGAGATCATGAATGAAGTTCAGGAAAAAGTTGCGGCCGTAGAAGGTATAAAAGAGGCATTGGTCGAATTGACATTTGATCCACCCTGGACCAAAGACATGATGTCTGAAGAAGCAAAGCTAGAATTAGGATTTTTGTAAAATTCAATAGCTCATACAAGCAAAGGAGGATCCTCAGTACTGTAGGATCCTCCTTTGCTTGTGAGCACTCATTTAAGAGCAACTCTATCATCCAGAAGCGCTAAGTGGTCTGATTATTTTCTAAATCGCTCAACTTTTTCAAAGGCTTTGCACTATTGGCATCTGCACCGAAAAGTAATTTCCACAGATTACGTGACTCTTTGGTCAATAGTGGAGATACAATGGAAAGAATAAGTACATACACAACCACAAAGGATTGAATAACGGGTAATAAAGCCCCTGCTTTACCAATATTCGCCATGATAATGGAAAATTCTCCCCGCGCAGACAGGGTAAAGCCGATATCAAAAGAAGTTTTGGGTTTCATACCCGAAAATTTAGCTGCAAAATATCCCGATGCAAGATTCCCCATTACCGTTACCACTGCTGCAATCGAAGCCCAAAATACGGCACCTCCAAGGGACATAATATCAATAGATAATCCGAAACTAAAGAAAAACATCGCTCCAAAAAAGTCCTTATAAGGCAGTACCATCGATTCAATCTTTTTAATGTATTGTGAATCTGCCAACACCAAGCCAGCCATCAATGCCCCAATAGCCTCCGCAACATGGATGGTTTCAGAGAAACCTGCCACAATAAAAAGTAAGGCAAAGATGATCAATATAAATAATTCGGAGGTTTTCTCCTTCAATAAGCGATCAATCGCAGGCACCAGTTTTCTGCCCAAAATCAAAAAGGTCAATATAAATCCCAAGGCCAGTAAGGACGTTCCAGCTACCGTCCAAAACGAACTGCTTCCGGTCAGTATCAAGCCTGAAAGGAAAGAGATGTGCATCGCGATAAACAGATCATCGAACATAATCATGCCCATGATGACCTCCGTCTCGGGGTTGGCCGTGCGTTTAAGATCTGTAAGAACCTTTGCAACAATAGCCGTGGAAGAACTTGTCATGATACCGCATAAGACCATCATCTCCTTAAATGGCATATCCATTAGCCATCCGATCAACAAGCCAGAGGTAAAGTTCAATAAAACATAAATTGTCCCGCCTGTGACAATTGCTTTACCGGATTTAATAAGGCGATTGACCGAAAACTCAAGGCCCAGGTAGAACAGCAGGAATAATACGCCCAACCGTCCCATGAAATCTATAAAGGGTTTACTCTCTGTAAATGTTAAATCCACCAGACCAACCTGCGGAGCGTGCTGTCCCAAAACCATTCCTATAATAATGAAAAATGGAATAACAGAAAACTTAAGCTTATTGGCGATTAGGCCAACAATGGCAACAAGTCCTACAGCGATTCCAATTTCCAGAATTAAGGTATGTGATAGCATAAATTACAGTAAAATTTCCTTTAAAAGTTTAATATTATTCTTCTTCCCCGCGATGACAAGGGTTGTACCTGGGCTAATCAAATAAGACGGTCCTGGATTGATAACCGTATCATCATCCCGTATCCCAGCAATAATCGATGCACCTGTACGTTGGCGAACTTCCAGCTCTCCAATTGTTTTTCCGGCCCCTTCATTTTTACCTTCCACTTTGTACCATTCAATACGCAAATCGTCCAAAGCAACTTCAATTGTCTCCAAAGCTTTAGGTTTGTAGGACAAGCCACCGATAATACCCGCAATCTGCCGGGATTCATCGTCATTAAGTGTCATAACGCAACGTGACTCGTGCTCCTCGTCATCATAGCGATAAAGTTCCCGTCTGCCATCGTCATGGATAACAACAACCATATTGTCTCCCGCATCGGTTTCAATTTGAAATTTTTTTCCAATTCCAATCAGATCGGACTCTCTTACAATAGACATAATCTTCTATTTAAATAAATACTAATAATATAAGCTTCATAACGTTGTTTACAACAATTACGAAAACAAGCTAAAGGTTCTTTCTAAAAAAACAAAGACGTTTAGAAAAAACAGCATCAGCCCTTAGCTACTAAAACACAAATTTACCCAAAAAATCAATCTTAAACGAATCCGCTGGTATCTGACGGGATGGGCTACAAAGACCAAATTATCCCAAAATACTAAAAAAAGAGCAGAAAAACGACCCTTTTGATCGATATCATCCTTTTTTTCGACGTATGGCATCTTGATGACACAGCTGAACAACAATAAAAGCGTTCGACGTATACATGTTATTAACGATAGGAATTCCTCGCCGAAAAAATCAGCTTTAATTCGCTCCAATTTTCATTACAAAGCCCCATTTCTATAACGTTTTCGTAGTTCGTGCAATCGTTTGTTCCAAGAAGCAATAGAATTGTCAACGCTTTATTTCTTTATAATTGCCGCATTAAACACTTACTGAATCTAAATTACACACCTATGGTCAAAAAGAGTCATCTCATCCTGCTGACACCCTTATCAATCTTGTCATTAGCGGCACCTATTTACGGGGTAGCAAATCCACGTAATTTGGTTGCAATATCCAGTCGTTCACCCTTCCAGCAAGTCGTCTCCGGAAAAGTTGTTGATGAAACGGGGAAACCAATAAGCGGTGTTACCGTTTCTGAAAAAGGCAAAGCAGCAGCGACGACAACCAATCAAGACGGTATCTTCTCACTGAACGTCAGTTCAAAAAGTGCCATCCTAACATTTAACTCGATCGGATTTACGGCGAAAGAAGTCTCCGCAGCACAAGCAGCACAAATAACCTTGACAAAATCCGAGGATGTTTTGGATGAAGTTGTGGTCGTAGGTTATGGTAAACAGAAAAAGAGCGATTTGACAGGAAGTATCGCAACAGTGGAAGCAAAATCCCTGGAACGAATAAATTCACCGAATGTTGTCGATAAACTTCAAGGTAAGATTTCCGGTCTGGCGATCAATTCCGGTTCGGCAAAACCTGGTGAAACAGCTTCTATCAATATCCGCGGTGAGAACTCGATCTCGGCCTCCAATGCACCCCTAATTATCCTGGATGGAATTCCTTTTAGTGGTTCCCTAGGCGACATCTCCTCCAATACAATCGCCAGTATTTCGGTATTAAAAGATGCTTCATCTACCGCAATATACGGTTCAAGAGCGGCAAATGGTGTCATCCTCATCACATCAAAAAAGGGTGCCGCAGGGAAAGCGCGCATCAATTACAATGGTTATTTTGGGGTTCAAAGTGTAGAACGCCGCCTTAAATTGATGAATGGTCCACAGTACATCCAATTTATGCGTGATTACCAGGCTGCAACAGGAAAAACCGGAGATAAGCTTAATCCGGAGAATTATCTTTTTGCCAACGTATTGGAACAATACAAAAAAGGAGAAGAAGTCAATTGGCAGGACGAAGTATTCAATAGTGGCGCTCCCATTCAGGAACATCAACTCAGTTTTTCAGGTGGAACAGATAAATCCGATTATTATGCATCTGTAAGCTACCTCAATCAAGATGGTGTGGTAAAAAACACGCCCTACGAAAGATATAATGTCAATCTAAACCTCAACCAAAGTTTAAGCTCTTGGTTAAAGCTAGGAATGACCATGCAGGCTTCTCAAGGGAACCGTGACGGCGTACAGCCTAACCTCGAAAGTGTTGTAAAACTTTCCCCTTACAGTAAAAACCGTGATGCCGATGGCACTGCTGTAACGTACCCGATGTACGCACAAACCTTATGGGCACACCCTTTTGCAGACGAAAAAGGCCAATGGGATCAGACCAGAAGAACGGTCTATGCGAATACTTGGCTTGATGTGAAACTCCCTATTGAAGGATTAAGTTTCAAAACCACCTTCGGAACCAACTATCGAAATATTAACGAAAACTCCTACTATGGTTCAAATACGGTTACAGGGCGAGGCGTGAATGGTACCGGATCAATTTACAATGAGCATTTCTGGGACTGGACCTGGGAAAATCTCTTGACCTATGACCGTACCTTCGGTGACCACAAGATCAATGTCGTGGGCCTCTATTCTTCCCAGAAAACAAATCTAAAAACTTCTAAAATGAATGGAGACGATTTTGTATCAGATGCCGGATATAACAACATGGCTTCTGCCTCTAAAAATCTTAAGATCGAATCCAACCTTCAAAATACAGCGATGATTTCCTACATGGGAAGAATCAACTATGCCTTTAAGGATCGCTACCTATTAACCTTAACAGGTCGTTCGGACGGTTATAGCGCATTTTCTGTTAACAACCGATATGCATTTTTCCCATCCGTTGCAGGAGCCTGGGTAGTTTCTAAAGAAGGAAATGTGCAGGACTATTTCGACTTGTTAAAACTTCGTGTTTCTTATGGTAAAAATGGAAATCAGGCCGTATCACCTTATCAAACTTACGACCGTCTGACCAACGTAGATTATATCTATGGGCTTGACCCGGTCAAAGGACTTGTGATGAATTTCAATGGCCGAGGCGGTAACCTAACCTGGGAAACAACGGCTTCTTTAAACCTTGGTTTAGACTTCGGTATCCTTAAAAATAGACTTTCCGGAACGATCGACTACTACTCATCCAAAACATCGGATCTTTTATTAAGCGAACAGGTCCCTGTCATGAATGGTTATAATACCATTTTAACCAACATCGGCGAAACTTCCAACAAAGGGATCGAAGTTACCTTGAATGCCATACCGGTCAAAAATGATAATTTCCAATGGAATGTCAATACGACTTTTGCCTATAACAACAATAAAATCACGAAACTGCGCGCTGATGGAAAAGACGATTTGACCAATGCCTGGTTAATCGGAAAACCTATTCGTATTTTCTACGATTATAAAGTCATTGGTGTATGGCAGGAAGGTGATAAAATTCCTGATAGTTACACTGTGAAACCAAAACCAGGCGATGCAAAACTAGCCGACTTAAATGGGGATGGTAAAATCGATGCCAAAGACCGGACTATGATGGGGAACAAAATATCCCCTTATACACTCGGCATCGGTAATGATTTCACCTACAAGAATTTCTCCCTATCATTCTTTATGAATGGAGCATTTGGAGGAACGAAAGTAGATGATTTCAAAAATATCGAACGTTTCTTGCCTAACAACGGCGCCAATTATCTTGCTGATATGCCTTACTGGACACCAGAACGTACAAATACGGATATTCCATCGCCAGGGTATACTCCGGTTGGGGGACATACCTATTACATCAATTCATCCTATTGGCGAATTAGAGACTTTAGCTTGGGCTATACCTTTGACGGAGATTTTCTAAAAAAACTAAACCTCTCTTCCATTAAAGCATTTATCAATGCACGCAACCTCTATACATTCTCTAAGATCAAAGGTTACAACGTAGAGGCATTGAGCGTAAGTTCGACGACAGGTAATCCAACGACGACCAACATCGCTAGTCCTTATCCTGTTGCAAGAACATTCTCATTGGGAGTAAATGTCCAATTCTAAACACATCAAGATCATGAAGAAAAGAAATACAACTTTATATGCAATACTAGCTGGCCTAAGTTTACTTTTCACGGGCTGCAGCAAAAACTTCTTAAATGAAGACACCAGCAGTTTTCAGTCGCCAGATAATACTTATATTAATACAAAAGGATTCGAAACTGGTCTAAATGGCTTATATTCTTATGCCCGCATGGAGTTCCTGACATGGAACGGAAGTATTTTTTCCCAGGGAGCAACTCCGCAAGAGGCACTACAGGTTGGAACAGATATTGTTGCCATCAAAACCACGGGCACCGACGGATCATTGGCCCCATTTAGCAACTACAAACTCGATGCCGCATCATCTTATGTGCGCAATTATTGGAAATATGCCTACGGATTTATTGGTAATACCAATACCATCCTTGAGGCTTTAAAAAAGGATGGTATTAGCTGGACAGACAAGGACAACGATCCAAAACGTGTGGAAGCAACGGCTCGTTTCTTCCGTGCCTACAGTTATCGCTACTTAGTCAACCTGTACGGCGATGTGCCTTGGGTGGACAAGGTATCCGAAACACCGCGTCGTGATTTCACGCGTACACCGAAAGCTGAGATCTTGACACATATGATTGAAGACCTTAAGTACGCGAGCGAAAACCTGCCCGACAATCCAGGAACAATTCAGGAAGGTAAATTGACGAAATGGGCTGCTTTACACTACTTGGCAGAAGCATATATCGAAGCTGGACAGCCAGATTTAGCTGCAGACGCTGCCAACAAAGTGATTCAAAGTGGTTACTTTAAATTGAACGATCAACGTTTTGGCGCCGAAAAAGATAAACCCGGGGATTATTTCCACGATATGTTTATCGAAAACAATCAAAATCGCGGTTCCGGCAATCAAGAAACGATCTGGGCCATCCAATTGGAATACAATACACAAGGGGGCGGCGACCGCTACACGGATTGGAGTAAACGTGCCTGGGTGCCTTTCTATTCACAACAAAAAGGATTTGCTTTGGCCGACTCACTTGGTGGAAGAGGTCTTGGGCACGTACGCCCTTATCAATGGTGGCTGGATAGCTATGAAAAACAAGATGTCAGAAATTCATCTTTCAATATCAAGCGCGATTGGTATTATAACGATCCTTCCGTCCCTGAACTTTATGGCAAGAAGATCGTACTTACCGACGCGATCAAAGAATCAGGTAATGTATTCCCGACAACAACCAAATTTTTCTACGGAAAGACAGCTGTTGACCCTGCATTTGAAGGAAATATGAAGGACCGTGTGAAAGTACGTTTGGCAGAGACTTACCTGCTATTGGCTGAAGCATACTGGCGCGCCAATAAACCGGCACAAGCTAAAGACGCCATTAATGCTGTCCGTGCCCGTGCAAAGGCGTCATTAATCGATGCAGCAGCAATCAATGCTGATTTGATTCTCGACGAACGCGCCCGGGAGCTTATTGGTGAGGAAATGCGCCGTATGACCCTTGCCCGCTTTGGTGAGGATATCTTTTTACGCCGCGTGCAAACATTAAACACACAATCAAAAAATGTGGTGAAAAAAGAATTTATTCTTTGGCCTATTCCACAAGAAGTTATAGACAGTAACACTGGTGCAGCCTTCCCACAAAATCCGGGATACTAAACCTTCCAAAAACCTCCATGTTCCTAAAAGGTCATGGAGGTTTTTCCTTTATAACTTTGCGTCAACTAGCTTGTAGGTCCCATCTTCCCGGATCTGACTACGGCCAATGGTTATATTCTTAGAATGATAAAACAAAAAAATCCAGCCTGCTGGCGCGCCTTCTGCCCAATACTCCTGACGCAAGGCTTTGGAGCGCCGACCATCGAAATCATATTTGGCAACATAATTATGGAAAATTTCTTCAGGCTCAGGTAATACATCTCCGCCAAAGAAATAGTGCTGATCATCCGTTTGAATATGAAATGCCTGATGATGTGCGGTATGTCCACCATTGAGCGCATAGCTGATTTCATCATTTATTTTTCCTTCACCTTCCACCAGTACCAAATTTCCACTGCGTTGAATCACATCAAAAATCTCGGTCCTGTATGAACTGGAGATGCCTGAATAGGCGTCTTCCCATTCGCCACGTTGAACAATATATTCGGCTTCAGGAAATGCGATACGTCCAGTTCCGTTTTCAAATGTGACCATCCCACCGGCATGATCCTTATGAAGGTGGGACATCAGTACATATTTTACATCTTCGGGTCTAAAGCCAGCCTTACGGATATTATGATGCAGTTGTAGCACAGCACTGTCATCGGTATAGCCAAGACCGGTATCACAGAGAACAAGTCCGGCATTCGTTTGGATCAAGAAGGGATGGACATGGATAAACATCGCCCCCGGTCGGTCCTTAGGGTCGTCTAGAAGTGGGTCAAAGGGAATAAATTTTCTACTCTTGTCTACGGAAAAAGAACCTTCATATAAAGAATAAGCCTGCACCATATTTAAAACATTGGGAATATGCACGTTAAGCAACAGCGGATCAATACCGGGTTTAGGAATTAGGTAAGTCCAGCCTTAAAACGTATATTTACACTTAAAATATTGTGCAAAGATATGCAAAAAAGGTGGGTACTAAAATCTAAAACTGATGTCAAAATAACCAACAAACTGCGCGAGGAATTAAACATCAACACTGTATTGGCAGAGTTGCTCGTGAGCAGGGGAATTGAGACTTTTGACGAATCAAAGCAGTTTTTTAGACCTCAATTATCGGATTTGCACGATCCATTTTTGATGCGGGACATGGAGAAAGCCATCACCCGTATTATCCAAGCCATCGGCAACAAAGAAAAAATTCTGATCTATGGAGACTATGATGTGGACGGTACCACAGCGGTAGCCGTTGTTTATAGTTTTTTCAGGGAATTTCATAGCCAGCTGGAGTTTTATATACCAGACCGCTATGCCGAAGGTTATGGCATCTCCACACAAGGCATCGACTATGCCGCAGCAAATGGTTTCAGCTTAATTATTGCATTGGACTGCGGTATCAAGGCAGTCGATAAAATAGATTACGCAAATAGCAAAGGAATTGATTTTATCATTGGCGATCACCACCTTCCCGGTGAAGAACTTCCCAAAGCCTATGCCGTATTAGATCCCAAGCGAGCAGACTGTGAATATCCCTATAAAGAACTTTCAGGTTGTGGAATTGGCTTTAAGATCATTCAGGCTTTTATATTGACCAATGGCATGGATATCAATACCTGCTATCAGTTTTTGGATCTTGTGGCCGTGAGTATCGCTTCGGACATTGTTCCGATTACCGGTGAAAATAGAATACTCAGCCACTTTGGCCTTATTAAACTTAATACGAATCCCTGCGTCGGATTAAAGGCACTGATTGACTTATCAAATAATCGAACGAAGATCTTTACAGTTAACGACATTGTGTTCCAGATCGGCCCACGCATTAATGCCGCCGGCAGAATAGACCATGCCAAAGACGCCGTCAAGCTTTTGATTTCCAAATCGCTACAGGAAGCCAAAGACTTCAGTTCGAGCATAGACGATCAAAACAATGTCCGTAAAGACTTTGATCTCAAAATAACAGAAGAAGCGCTGGCACTCATTGAGGACAATGCCCTACTTAAAAGCCGCAAATCCACGGTATTGTATAAAGCCGACTGGCACAAAGGTGTCATTGGTATTGTAGCTTCGCGCCTGACCGAAAAATATTACCGTCCAACGATTATATTGACCGAAACAAATGGTCATATTGCAGGTTCCTGCCGTTCGGTACTGGGTTTTGACTTGTATGAAGCCTTAAGCGAATGCGCCGATCTATTGGAGCAATTTGGTGGTCATAAATATGCTGCCGGACTAACGATGTCCTTAGATAATGTCACCCTATTCCAAGATCGTTTTGAGGAAGTGGTATCGCGACGTATCAGTCCTGAAATGCTGACCCAAGAAATTTTGATCGATGCTAAACTAGCCTTGAAAGATATCGACGCTAAGTTCTTTCGTATTCTCCAGCAGTTTGAACCTTTCGGGCCCCAAAATGAATCTCCTATTTTCCTCAGTAAAAAGGTAAATGCAGTAGGACAAGCTTTTATTGTGGGCACCAATCACCTCAAGATGACCGTTGTTCAAGAAGACTCGCCTTCATTTGACTGTATCGGTTTTGGACTGGCAGAACATATCACACATATCAATTCTGGGCAAAGTTTCGACATCTGTTACAGCATTGAAGAGAATGTGTGGCGCAACAAAAGAAACTTACAACTAAACATCAAAGGGATTAAGTATTAGTATTGCAATAGTAAGAAGATATTAAATATATTTACACAAGATTTGATCAAGGCGTAAAACCCTCATACAGGATTAGATACCAGGCATGAAAGAATGGTGAGGGTTATTAAGTAGTCCTATTGAACAGATACATATAACACAAGACACTCCACGAAGATGATTTTAAAGGCAGAACATCTCATAAAAAAATATAAGCAGCGTACCGTTGTCAACAATGTTTCCTTCCATGTGGAACAAGGAGAGATTGTCGGGTTATTGGGTCCTAATGGGGCGGGAAAAACGACCTCTTTCTACATGATCGTTGGTCTAATCAAACCCAATGAAGGCAAGGTATTCCTCGACGATCAGGAGATTACACAAGATGCGATGTACCAACGTGCCCAACGTGGTATCGGTTACCTCGCTCAGGAAGCATCGGTCTTTCGGAAGCTCTCCGTAGAAAACAACATCCTGGCTGTATTAGAAATCCACTATCCGAATAAAGAAGAACGTTTGGCAAAACTGGAAGAACTACTCACAGAATTCAGCCTGCACCGTGTCCGCAAAAACAGGGGTGATTTGTTATCCGGCGGTGAGCGTCGACGTACCGAAATTGCGCGAGCATTAGCTGCAAATCCATCTTTTATACTTTTGGATGAACCTTTTGCAGGGGTTGACCCAATCGCCGTAGAAGAAATTCAGACAATCGTAGCCAAGCTCAAAACCCGTAATATCGGCATCTTAATTACCGACCACAACGTACAGGAAACCCTATCTATTACGGACAGGGCCTACCTCCTGACCGAAGGAAAGATTATGCTGACGGGTACACCTGAGGAAATTGCAGATAATGAGCTTGCCCGTAAATTTTATCTCGGTCGACATTTTGAATTAAGAAGGAAAAAATTTTAAAGATTAAAGAATCTCTCCCCCTATGGCCTTATTAAACTCCATTTTTACTTGGTTCATGAAAAAAAGAATTCACCAGATTGAACTTTTCATGAAATACCCACACGATGTACAAGAAGAATGGTTTCAGAGTTTAATTGCCACTGCTGAAGCTACGGAATGGGGAAAAAAATACGATTATACAAGTATATTAACACCCGAAATCTTCAAAGAACGCGTCCCTATACAGGACTATGATGATATCAAGGGCTACGTTGATCGTATGATAAAAGGAGAACAGAATATCCTGTGGCCTTCTGATATCAAATGGTTTGCCAAGTCCTCAGGTACCACATCTGATCGTAGCAAATTTATTCCCGTTAGTGAGGAAGCGCTCGAAGAGTGTCACTTCCAGGGCGGTAAAGATATGCTTACAATTTATTGTCATAATAGACCCGAAAATCGCGTATTTACGGGAAAATCTGTTGTTATTGGTGGTTCTTCCCAAATCAACAATTTCAGTCCGGATTCCTACTACGGCGATCTTTCATCAATCCTCATCCGTAACCTTCCTTTCTGGGCAGAATTTAAGCGAACGCCCAATATGGAGGTTACTTTAAATCCAAACTTTGAAGAGAAAATTGAGCAGATTGCCCAAATTACACTCAAAGAAAACGTAACGAGCCTAGCTGGCGTACCAACCTGGAATATTGTTATGGCCAAGCGTATTCTTGAGATTACAGGCAAAGACAACCTCTTGGAGGTATGGCCAAATCTAGAGTTTTATGGGCATGGCGGAGTGAGCTTCAAACCTTATCGCGAGCAATTCCAAAAATTGATCCCTTCTGACAATATGTATTATCTAGAGAATTACAATGCCTCAGAAGGATATTTTGGTTTACAAGATCAATCTGACTCGGAAGATCTTCTGCTTATGCTAGATTATGGTATTTATTACGAATTCTTACCTACTGAGCGAATGCACGAAGAAAATCCGTCAACCTTACGTTTGGATCAGGTGGAGCTTGGCAAAAACTACGCATTGATTATCTCTACCAACGCTGGTTTATGGCGATATAAAATCGGTGATACCATAAAATTTACGTCATTATCTCCTTATCGTTTTCAGATCTCCGGACGGACCAAACAATACATTAACACCTTTGGTGAAGAGGTTATTGTTGACAATGCCGAACAGGCATTGGCCGAAGCGAGCAAATTAACACAGGCACGCATAAAAGATTATACGGCAGGGCCGGTATATTTTAAAGATGCTGAAGCCGGGGCACATGAATGGGTAATAGAATTTGAACAACAACCCAACGATTTTAAACGCTTCTGTGAAATATTGGATGCAAAACTCCGTGAAATCAATTCGGATTATGACGCCAAACGTTTTAAGAATATGGCGCTCCAACCACCTATTATACACAATGCGCCCGAAGATACGTTTTATAAATGGATGAAATCAAGGGGTAAACTTGGGGGACAAAATAAGGTTCCAAGATTGAGCAATAGCCGCGAATATCTCGACCCGCTCTTGAAAATACTCGCCGAATAATACGGCGTACAAACTGAAATATTCCGCACATTGACCGAATAATGGGGCGGTCTCCGGCTGGAGATTAGCCAAAATTTTTGGATTCCCTTATTTTGGCTAATCTCGTATTGCTGAATTTTGTTGTTTTAAAGAACCGCTGTGAGTTCGTCTAATTGGTAAGCTCAAGAAAGCTTAGACTATAATGGAGGTTTGTTAAGGTTTAATTGCCGTTTTATATAAAAAAACAAAAAAACCAAGGATAAAATTCATAGAAATACCTTTCTTCTGAACTTCAACTTCACCCTGTAACACTGAGCGATTATCGCCTGATGTTACTTCACTACTTTTGTTAAGACTGTGAGTCAATTCCATACTAAGTTTATTTTTATGATAAGTGATTTTATAGCGTTACTGCGGACCAAAAAGCCCATCTATAGGACCGCATTCTTTATAGCCAAACTTTATGCCATAATATCAATACTCCACGTTAATTAATAAATAATTAACACATTTAATTATTAATACAGACAAGCGTAAAGAAATGACGCCAAATTCTTCCATTTCAAAAAAAAGTGTAGCAAAACAGGGAACAACTGTCCGAAATAAAAGGCATATCAAAGCGGGTAAATTATCCGGGTACAGGTGCAACTTATATTTCATTTTTTTCCTAACTTAGCCTAAGTAATTAAAAAATAAGATGAACGCGACAGAGAACTATTCAATTCGCGTAGAGCCAACTCAAAATTCAAGACTCTCGCAAGTAGATTTCGACAATCTAAAATTCGGAAAGATTTTATCCGACCACATGCTGGTCGCAAACTATGATGACGGTGAATGGAAAGATGTCAGCATCGTCCCTTACGGAGATATCAGTATTAGTCCTTCAATGTCCGCTTTACATTATGGCCAAGCGATCTTTGAAGGAATCAAAGCGTATAAATTTGCAGATGGAACAGTAAGTATCTTCCGTCCGGACAGAAACTGGGAAAGATTCAACAAATCTGCCGCACGTCTTCAAATGCCGGAGGTACCTGAGGAGATTTTCATGGATGGCCTAAGCAAACTATTGGACATCGACCGTAACTGGATCCCGGCAAAAGAAGGTTCATCATTGTACATCCGTCCTTTTATGTTCGCAACAGAAGCAGCATTAGGTGTACACCCTTCAAAGTCATACAAATTTATCATTATCACTGGCCCTGTAGGCGCATATTACAGCAAAGCAATCAGCTTAAAAGTTGAGACCTACTATACGCGTGCAGCAGAAGGTGGTGTTGGTTTTTCTAAAAATGCAGGTAACTATGCATTATCGCTTTACCCTACACAATTGGCCAATGACGAAGGTTATGACCAAATTATGTGGACAGATGCTTCCGAGCATAAATATATTGAAGAAGCAGGTACGGCAAACCTTATTTTCCGCATTGGAGATACGATTATTACACCACATGGTGATACAATCTTACACGGTGTAACACGCCGTACAATTATGGAATTGGCGGAGAAATGGGGTTATAAAGCCGAGCAGAGAAAGGTATCTATTCAAGAACTAATTGACGGTATTAAAGCCGGTACAGTAACTGAAGCTTTCGCAGCTGGTACTGCAGCCACAATTACGGATATCAGCCGTATCGGTTTCGAAGGACAAGATTACCACTTGCCACCAGTAGAGGGCCGCGAGTTTTCAAATCGTGTTCTGAATTACCTCAACGACTTGCGCTATGGCAAAGTAGAAGATCCATTTGGATGGAACTATTTAGTGAAGTAATTATCGGCTAGAAATAGAAAAGCCTTTGTTATTAATAACAAAGGCTTTTTTTATGGCCTATATACGTTATGCACACCTTGAAAAGCGGTCTATAAACCTCGTTTGAACCTTCGAAGATAACATCTAGTTCACTTCTGCTAGATCTTTAGGAATGCTCTCCTGTCAGCTCCTTTTGAATAAAATCAATTATTGCGGCTGTCTCCTGGGATTGAAACCAGTGCGTATCACCATATTTTTTAAACCATGTAATCTGACGCTTGGCATAACGCCTCGAATTTTGCTTGATTTTCGCTATTGCGTCCTCCAAAGACTGCTTGCCATCGATATAATCAAACAACTCGGCGTAACCAACAGTGAGCAATGCGGGCTTCGTTCTGAAAGGAAGTAAAGCTTTCACTTCGTCCAGTAAGCCATTTGTCATCATCAAATCTACACGTAAATTGATCCTTTCATACAAATTCGCCCGATCCATATTCAAGCCAATGGTAAGGACATCAAAAGGCCTTTTCTCGACATCTTTCTTATGGTAAAATGACATGGGTTTACCTGTCGCCTCAAAAACTTCAAGCGCCCGGACGACACGTTGCGGATTATCGATGTCTGCAGTTTCAAAATATGCCGGGTCAATGCTTTTCAATCGATCTTTTAAGGCCTCCAATCCCAATACTGCAAGTTCATGATTAAGTCGCTCACGCACTTCATCCCCCGCCTTGGGCAAGTCATCCAATCCTTCGCAGAGGGCCCGTACAAACAAGCCCGATCCACCTACCATGATTACCACGTCGTGCAATTGAAATAGTTCTTCCAGTTTCAGTAAGGCCTCACGTTCAAAATCTCCTGCTGAATAATCCTGCGTTATGGAGTGTGAATTAATGAAATAATGAGGTGCAGCAGCAAGTTCCGCTGGATCTGGTTTAGCCGTACCAATAGACATTTCCTGATAGAACTGACGAGAATCAGCAGAAATTATTGCTGTTTTAAAATATTGTGCCAATGAAATAGCCATTGTGGTCTTACCAACAGCTGTTGGCCCCACAATGGCTATCAATGTTTTTTTATTTGCCATAATATAGTACTTCACAGGTCCAAAAAGAACCTATAAAGTCTTCTTAATTAATATTCGTCCTCGTAACCGTTCGATTCTTCACGCTCTTCACCTTCTTCGCCCTCTTCTTCATCGTCACTGTCGAAGCCGTCTAATTCGTCATCATCATCTACGCCATATTGCGTATCGTCTTCCTCTACATAGTCATCCTCTTCAACTGCATCTGATACGGGGAAATTAGCAGCTGTCATGGTCTTAGGAACCTGGCCGATGGACTTAAATAATGCAGGATAATCCTTTCCATCCTCTTCTTTCAAGATCTTAATCAGTTCAACCTGAAAATCATAAGGACGATCAAAATTATAGACGTAGTAAAATTTCTGATGTGGATCATCGATAAACTTGCTCAATCGGATATTCTCCATCAACAATACCTCTGCGTCCTTTTTACGTTGCGTAGGCTTAAATGCAATCTCTGTTCCCTTTTTCCATTGATCATTACTCACATAGAAAGAGGAAGATGCATCTGCAGCATATCCTGTTGATTTATGGATTTCTTCATGTAGGTCTATAAATGTACTTTTTGAAGGCATGTCGATTTCACGATATACATCTTCATAATCTTCAAAAGTAACTCTAAATCTATAAATTGCCATGTCTACTATTTTCTTCTTTTAACCCTCTAAAATTAATACTATATTTTAAGAATTGGAAATTTCCAATGGGATTTCTTGTTTGATCGTCAGGTTCATTTCGCCTGCTTTTTTCACCAAGAATTGATATGCTTCTATTCGGGAGTTTGGAATCTCGCCTTCCAGAATAGCCTCGCGAATCAAATTTTTCAACTGCCCAACGGTACGTCCCGGCGCTAAGCCAAATAGGATCATAATATCTTCTCCACTGATCGGTGGTTGCCAGTTCCGCACCTTATCCCGTTCTTCAACATCTTTCAATTTTTGTTTGACAAGTTCAAAATTCTGACGATATTTCTTCTTTTTAAACTCATTCTTTGTTGTCACATCCGCATGACACAGCATCATAAGGGCTTCAATATCATCACCGGCCTCAAACAATAGACGGCGTACAGCAGAATCCGTTACGATATCCTGCGCCAAGACGATAGGCCGAAGATGCAATTGCACCAGCTTTTGAACAAATTTCATTTTCTCATGGAGCGGTAGCTTCAATTCGGCAAAAAGCTTTGGTACCATACGGGCACCACGGTCTTCGTGGCCATGAAAAGTCCAACCGAGTTTTTTGTCGAAACGCTTTGTTGCCGGTTTAGCAATATCATGCATAATCGCAGCCCAACGCAACCAGAGGTCATCAGATAATTCACAGACATTGTCCAACACTTCCAGCGTATGGTAGAAATTATCCTTATGGCCTTTGCCGTCAATAATATCAACACCATGTAAATTATACATCGCCGGAAATATCAATTCCAATAGACCGGTATCAAACAGGTATTTAAAACCTACCGAAGGTTTTGGAGAAAGAATGATTTTATTGATTTCATCAATAATTCGTTCCTTGGAAATAATTTTTATTCGCTCTTTTGTATCTGTAATCGCAGTTATTGCCTCAATGGCAATTTTAAAATTCAACTGCGTAGCGAAACGAATAGCACGCATCATGCGCAATGGATCATCAGAAAATGTTTCTATCGGATCCAAAGGTGTCCGAATAATGCGTTGTTCAAGGTCTTTTACGCCTTCAAATGGATCGACTAAACTACCATAATCCGCTTTATTCAGAGAAAATGCCATCGCGTTGATTGTAAAATCACGTCTATTTTGGTCATCGGATAAGGTTCCATCCTCAACAATGGGCTTGCGTGAATTGGCACGATAAGATTCCTTTCGCGCACCGACAAACTCCACATTGAGTCCTTCATAAACCAGCATTGCAGTGCCAAAATTCTTATATACGGCAACTTTGGTATGCAGCCTATCTCCCAATAAAGTCGCAAATTCAATACCACTGCCAACGACAACAATATCCACATCATTCTTAAAAGGGCGCTTCATGATATAGTCGCGAACATACCCCCCGATGACATAACATTCTGTATTTGTTGTCTCGGCGAGTTCCTTAATGATTGAAAAGATTGGATGTTGTAAATTATCGTACATAGTCAAAACAGCAGGTAAAAACCAAACAGTTTGCAAAAGTAACAATTTTTTTCCCTAATCCCTATCTTTGGATAACTTACGGAAAGCAAGTGGATTTTTAAGTAATTCGGCTTGTTCACGGCGGTGTTTCACAATATGCAAAGCTGAGAAAATCGCCTCGACAAAAGAACTTTCAGAAGCTAGATTTTTTCCCGCAATATCATAGCCTGTACCATGATCTGGCGAAGTTCGTACGACAGGAAGACCAGCGGTAAAGTTGACACCGGCACCTTTGGCAATATGCTTAAAAGGAATTAATCCTTGGTCGTGGTACATTGCCAGTACCGCATCAAATTTCTCATATGCGCCTTTAGCAAAAAATCCATCGGCCGGATAGGGGCCAAAACAGAAGATTCCCTGTTCGTTTGCTTTTTCTACCGTAGGTCTAATGATCTGGTCATCTTCCGTACCAATAATACCATGATCACCAGCATGTGGATTTAATCCTAAGACAGCAATTTTAGGTTTTTCAACCCAAAAATCTTTCTTCAGCGAATCATTCATCAGCGCTAGCTTTTTAAGGATAGCCTCTTCCGTAATATTAGCCGCAACCTCATGCAGTGGAATATGACCTGTTACCACACCAATACGCAATTCATCACATACCATAAACATCAGGACATCATCGGCCCCCACTTTGGACTGCAGGTATTCCGTATGGCCCGGAAATTGAAATCCCTCCTGTTGAATATTATGCTTATTAATTGGGGCAGTCACTAAAGCATCAATCTTGCCGGCTTTCAGGTCTTCAACAGCTTTCTCCAACGAAAGGAAAGCATATTTACCGCCAATTTCGTTTTCTTCACCCAACGAAATCTTGACATCTTCCTGCCAGCAATTGATCATATTTGCTCTTTTGGAATGCGCCTGCTCAGCATCATTGATCACGTTAAAACTAAAATCATTTACACCGATCGCTTTACGGTGAAAAGAAGCAACCTTTGTATTTCCGTAAACCACCGGCGTAAAGAAATCGCACATCCGCTGATCTACCAAAGATTTAATTATGACTTCAAGTCCAATGCCGTTAATATCGCCTACGGTAATTCCGATTTTTAATTTATCGCTCATTCTGTTTAAATGCTTTGATTCAAAAATAGGGATTTTTTTTTAGTATTGGGTATTGTCCTTTATCCTTGTTCTTTGCTCCTTGCTCTTTTTTAACTTTAAGCTTTTTACTTCGGACTTCTAATTTCTGACTTTTAGTTTTTAATTTTCATTACTTTTGCAACATGAGCACAGTAAGAGCAAAAAAACATTTAGGACAGCATTTCTTGAACGATAAAAATGCTGCACAAAAGATTGTGGAAGCACTGGATCCTAAATTGGGTTTTAGCCAAGTGCTTGAAGTAGGTCCGGGAATGGGCGTACTTTCTGATTTTCTCTTGCAAAAAGAGGAATATGAAACCTATTTGATCGATGTGGATGACGAATCCATTGCTTATTTGGATGATAAATATCCCCAATTGGGTAAGCGATTGATCCACGGTGATTTCCTGAACCTTGACTTTTCACAGTATTTTGGTGAGAAAATGGCTGTTATTGGCAATTTCCCTTACAACATCTCCTCCCAGATTCTCTTTAAAATTTTGGATGAACGCCAACGTGTGGTTCAAATGACGGGGATGTTCCAGAAAGAAGTGGCCGAACGTTGTACAGCTAAGGCGGGCAGCAAGGAATACGGTATCTTGAGTGTCTTTTTACAGGCCTATTATAAAGTAGAATACCTTTTTACTGTAAAAGCAGGAGCTTTTAATCCACCGCCAAAAGTATTGTCGGGCGTTATCCGCATGACGCGCAATGACCGTGAACAATTGAATTGTGATGAGAAACTATTTTGGCGTGTTGTCAAAGCGGGCTTCAATCAACGCCGTAAAACCCTCCGTAACTCACTTTCTGGCGTTGTTCCCAAAGATAAAATGTCCGACAATCCATTGTACGAGCTACGCGCGGAGCGACTGACCGTGGATGATTTTGTTGGTTTAACAAACGAAATTGCAAATAGTCTTTAATTATGCATTCGACGGACAGCACATTTATTATCGTCGGCGGAGGTATCGCGGGATTATGTGCTGCAATTGGGCTTGCAAAAGTAGGTATTGAAGCACATGTCTATGAAAGCGCCATTGAACTCAAGGGCATAGGTGCTGGATTCGGGCTCGCGGCCAACGCCATGCAAGCTTTGGAACATCTCGGATTGAAAGATGAAATCGTTCCGATAGGGCATTACCTTGCATCGTATAATGTCTTGGATCAAAAGGGAAATATTCTTGTTGAACCAGACACCAGGTCAATCAGCCAAAAATATCAACAGGACAATTTCGCTATCCATCGGGCAGATCTGCATCAGTTTCTCTTATCCAAAATCCCCAATGAACAAGTTCATCTCGGCAAACGCGCCGTTTCCTTTGAACGGGAGGGAGGAGATATTCAAGTTTATTTCTCAGACGGAAGCCATGTATGCGGGCAAGCCCTTTTGATTGCCGATGGCGTACACTCAGCATTACGACAACAACTCATACCGGCCTCGGCACCTCGCTATTCAGGCTATACCTGCTGGCGGGCCACCATAGACAACAGCAGCATAAAACTTGAAAAAGGCACAGAAACCTGGGGCAGCAAAGGACGCTTTGGGATGACACCGCTTGTCAATAACCGCATCTATTGGTACGCATGCATCAATACTGAGGCACAAAATCCAGTCTTAAAAAATTGGAAAACAAAGGAGCTCTTCGAAAATTTTAAAGATTATCATGCCCCTATTCCAACGATTCTTTCGGAAACAAAGGATAGCGAACTAATTGCAAATGACATCATTGACATCGCACCACTTCAACAACTCGCTTTTGACAATATTCTATTATTGGGTGACGCCGGGCATGCGACGACTCCCAACCTGGGTCAGGGAGCCTGTCAGGCTATTGAAGATGTTGCTGTTCTCGTGGATGAACTCCAGACCGCAGGTTCCGTTAATTTGGCTTTCCAACGATTCGAAAAAAGAAGATTGGATCGGGTAAATTATATCTGTAATACTTCCTGGAGGATAGGAAAAATCGCACAATGGGAAAATCCATTCCTGATAAAAATGCGAAATTTTGGCATGAAAATAATGCCTAACCGCATGAAACAACAACAGTTGAACAAATTACTATCTGTAGATTTTATGCAGATCAATCATAATCATGATGCTGGGATCTAAATCATCGTACTACACCGTAACAATATTCCTTGATCAGTCCCACATAAAAAAATAATTGAATGAAAACTACCATTTTGATCGTCGACGACATTCATGAAATCATGCTTGAGAAATTTGAACAGGCAGGAATCGCGTTCCATTATCAACCGGATATCAGTCGGGAAGCGGCTGAAAAAATTATCAGCAATTACTCGGGGATGGTTATTCGTTCCAAATTTCAGGTAGATAAAGCTTTTTTTGACCTGGCGCCAAACCTCCGCTTTATCGCTCGTGCTGGTGCCGGTATGGACAATATTGACGATACAATTGCTGCGCAAAGAGACGTGCTGTTAATTCCGGCCAATGAAGGCAATCGGGATGCTGTAGGTGAGCATATGATCGGTATGTTGCTCAGTCTAATGAACAATCTGAATCGAGGTGACCAACAAATACGATCTGGCCAGTGGTTACGTGAAGCCAATCGTGGCTACGAACTTAAGGGACGTACTATAGGTTTGATTGGCTATGGCCACAATGGCATGGCCATGGCAAAAAAACTATCTGGTTTTGATGTACAGGTGCTTGCCTATGATAAATACCGAATCGACTACGCGGATCAATATGCCGCCGCAGCCGACATGGAAAAAATCTGCAAAGAAGCCGATGTGATCAGTTTCCATATTCCCTTAACGGATGAAACAAAGGGGATGATCGATGTGGATTATCTGGCTAAATTTGAAAAACCTATTTTCTTTTTACTGGGGGCACGAGGTGGTATTGTACAAGTACCCGCAGTATTAAATGGTCTTGATTCAGGCTCCATTATCGGAGCAGCATTCGATGTGTTGCCCGTAGAAAAGTTCCCAAAACTGGCTGAACAGAACTGGTATGCGGATCTTATCCGCAGAGACAATGTGATCCTATCTCCACATGTTGCCGGATGGACATTCGAAAGTTATTATAAATTATCGGAAGTGGCTGCCGATAAGATCATCGCCTTTCTGGCATCTTAATTTTACAACGAGCTATTTGTTAAAATCTCCAATCAATCTAGCAAGTAAGCACCTCCTATTCATACCCGCTTAGGAGGTTAAAGTCACCTATTGCTCTTGAAATGTATTAAAAATCAGGTTCCGGCGCTAAACATACCGATAACAAGAACAATCAGAAACTGAAGCACCAAGCTACCGTCAAGTAGATAAGCATAGTGATAATGATCTTTTGTTTTGAAAACAGCCAATTTTAGCAAAGCAAATATGAGCACGTTGGTCAGAATCAATCCAATTTTAATAGGCACCGTATAAGGTACCGTCAAGATCAATACACAATGAAGACCCAACAGTCCATAAGTTAGATTTTTAGCTTTTTGTTCGCCCAGCATATTGGGCAAAGTCCGCAGGTGATAATAGGAATCCTGTTGGATATCCCGAATATCAAAAGGCAGTGTACAGATAACCAAAAATATGAACTTCAATCCGCAGAGCGCAATAAAAACCCACTGATCTATTTTGACACCGACATTGGCCAGTTCCACATAGGGAAGCACCACACTGCTGCAGACCCAGACCAGGGCAATATGAAAAATCTTAGCCCCCGGTATCTGTCGAAGGCCCACTTTGCGGTCACGGAAGGTAAACAGGGGCATTCCGTATAATAGACTCAGGATTCCAATAAATCCCAAAAACAAAAAGGAGTACACATGAATATACCATAAGCAATAACCTAGCACAAGCAAAGCGATACCATTGTTTAACCACATGACCCATTCATGATTAAAGATCCAGCGCGTCCGGGGGAATTTTGATTCTTTTGGGTTCTTCGGTTTGGACCACCAAAGGCTAAAATTATAAAGCAACAAAGTCGCTGTCCCTTCCACTAAAACGATATACCAATTGATCGACCGTTCAAATATGATATAAGTCAACGCGCATTGTGCCATGGCCGCCATGGCGATCAGAAGATTTGTATAGATTGTAATATAGAACAGCTTTCTTAGAAAAGACATCTCGGTAAATCTTGATGCAAGATAACAATCTTGATAGATAAAAGTAGTTTAACATTATATTAAACATCAATTTTTTGATAAAATGGGCAAAAACCGCTAAATTGTACACCGAAATCGAAATATCAAAAACAATTTCGCAACGATAACAATATAAATTAAAATAATTCATAATAATCCTAATAACGATGAGCCTACAAATAAAATCATTTGAAGAATATCAAAGTGAATATAAGCGAAGTGTAGAACAACCGGAGGAGTTTTGGGCGAGCATTGCAGATCATTTTTTCTGGAAGAGAAAATGGAATAAAGTGCTAAACTGGAACTTTGAGGAACCCAATGTCAAATGGTTTGAGGGTGCAAAATTAAATATTACTGAAAACTGTCTTGATCGCCATATTTATGCAAATGGTGATAAACCAGCCATCATTTGGGAACCTAACGATCCCAATGAAGCGCACCGCATTCTTTCCTATAAACAATTACTACAAAAGGTAGAGCAATTTGCCAACGTACTTAAAAATAATAACATCAAAAAAGGAGACCGGGTATGTATTTACTTACCAATGGTTCCTGAATTGGTTATTGCAGTATTGGCCTGTGCACGTATCGGTGCCATCCACTCGGTGGTATTTGGAGGTTTTTCAGCACGTTCTATCGCGGATCGTATCGTAGATGCCGAATGCAAACTGATCGTTACTTCTGATGGCAGTTACCGTGGCAATAAAACCATCGGTCTAAAAAATATCGTAGATGATGCTTTGATGCAATGTGACACCGTTGAAAAGGTAATTGTCTTAACACGTACGCGTACACCGGTATCAATGATCAAAGGACGCGATGTATGGTGGGAAGATGAGATCAAAAAAGTAGAAACACAGGGAAATCCAGCATGTCCAGCCGAGGAGATGGATGCTGAGGACAATTTATTCATCCTTTATACATCGGGATCCACAGGTAAGCCTAAAGGTGTAGTACATACCTGTGGCGGTTATATGGTGTATACAGGTTATACCTTTATGAATACGTTCCAATATAAGCCAAACGACGTATTTTTCTGTACAGCAGATATCGGCTGGATTACAGGACACAGTTATATCGTCTACGGGCCATTATCACAAGGAGCTACTTCTTTAATGTTTGAGGGTATTCCAACCTTCCCGGATGCCAGCCGTTATTGGGACATTGTTGATAAGTTCAAGGTCAATATTATCTATACATCCCCTACTGCCTTACGTTCATTGATGGCCTTTGGTGACGAATTTGTCGACAAAAATGATCTGTCTTCTTTACGTGTTTTGGGGTCTGTAGGCGAGCCAATCAACGAAGAAGCCTGGAACTGGTTTAACGAAAAAGTTGGTAAAAAGAATTGTCCTATTGTTGATACCTATTGGCAGACAGAGAATGGAGGCCACTTGATCACTTCATTGGCGGGAGTAACACCAGAAAAAGCAAGTTATGCGATGTTCCCGATGCCGGGCATTCAACCCGCTTTGATGGATGAGAATGGAAAGGAGATTGAAGGCAATGACGTCACAGGAAACCTATGTATCAAGTTCCCTTGGCCAGGCATGCTACGCACGACATGGGGAGATCATGACCGTTGTCGTCAAACCTATTTCTCGACATATAAGGATATGTATTTTACAGGCGACGGATGTTTCCGTAGTCCGGAGGGTTATTATAAAATCACAGGCCGTGTAGATGATGTACTGAACGTTTCGGGCCACCGTATTGGTACAGCAGAGGTAGAAAATGCCATCAATATGCACGCTGATGTTGTGGAGTCTGCCATTGTCGGATATCCGCACCCAGTAAAAGGCCAGGGTATTTATGCTTATGTCATTGCGAATCACCACACCGATGCAGAAGCTACCAAAAAGGATATCATGGAAACCGTTTCACGTATTATCGGTCCAATTGCTAAACCAGACATTATCCAGTTTGTCGATGACCTACCAAAAACACGTTCTGGAAAGATCATGCGTCGTATCTTACGCAAGATTGCCGAAGACGATATCGCCAATGTAGGAGATACTTCGACACTTCAGGATCCTGCTGTTGTAGAGGGTATCATCAAAGGAGCAGCAGCTTTGAGAAAATAGTCTATCTTAAATCCTTTATACCTAAAAAGGGCTTTCCAAAAAAATTGGAAAGCCCTTTTTAGGTATTTTACCACTATCCCGCTAGAATTTCATTTCAAATATGCGAGAGATTATATTTAATATATTTTTATTTAATGCTATCCAAACAGTTCTATCGCGATGTGTTCAAGCGGATTGGGAGCGAATACTTCACATTTAGTTTCTCTCCACGTTGTATTCCGGGCTTCCATTTGCCTGCTTTTTTTATAACACGGATTCCTTCCTCCCCTGTTCCAAAACCTAAATCTTTCCTTACTACCGGATCTTTTATGTTACCATCTTTGTCTATCACAAACGCTATCATGACCACACCAGACACCTGATTGCTAATCGCCTCCTTTGGGTAGACATAATTGCTCGCTATAAAGCCCATCAGTCTAGAAATTCCACCGGGGTAATCAGGCGGACTCATAAAGTTAGACGAATCATATTTAAAAACCTTTCCGTCAACCTTTGTTTTAGTCCCTGACACCAATTGATTATTCGAGTACGTTTCAACAAAGCTGTCCTTTCCCATCTTTCCTTTCCATTCACCTTCGCGCAAATTGTTTTTCATTTGTCCCTCTTCATAACTCCACCCATAATTTAGCCGAATAAATCCGTTCCCATTTTCCAACGTTTTGTTGTTAAGAGAATCATAGTACACAACATAGATGGGATCTTCTATTTTCAGTTTTCCTTTTTTATCGGGACTACTGGAATAAAAAACAATCTTCTCCAATTTATTCCCTGGATACAGATAAAAAGCAGAATCTATAAGAGCACTTTCGTCGCTGTAGTTTTCTAAGCTTTTTAACGTTCCCTGTTCATAAAATTCGTACTTTCGCCCGCGAAATTTAAATGGATAAAGCGCATTTGTACTGATGCCACTGAGTTTGATCGAATCATTGCGCGTGTAAAACTCCTCTACACGATAAACTTTATCCTTTCCCGATGCATCAACATGAATTGTCCGCATATAATAGGCCGAATCCGCTTGTTTTGTTTCATCGCCATCTTTCTTATGATAACTTGTAAAAGAAACCTGAGCATAAAGGTTTGATAAGAAAAAATTGAATAACAAAAAACAGACGGTTGAGACCCAAAAATGTAAATAATACTTCATAATAATTGATAATAATAACAAATATCCTGGTTAAATAAAGAATTAATCGATTAAATAATACTTATTTCTATTTATGGTCAACATCATGCTGTAAAATCAAGTTTTCCACATGATGTTAATAAGATTGTTAATAACCCAACTTGTCACGAAAATTGAGGGCTTCATTTATTCACAGAACTTCATTTTAGCCTTCACCATAGGAACAGAAGAACAACTACACGCCAAAAACACAATCAGTCTTTTTGAACAGACCATCAATCAAGGATTGGCATCTAACCGAATTGGTATCGTAAACATTACACCGATAGGCTCTCCACGCAGTATTCCCGGTTTCCATCTTTCGGCCATTTTTAACACACGAATACCCTCCTCGCCCGTACCAAAGCCCAAGTCTTTTTTCACAACAATATCTTCTAAATATCCTTCCTTATTCACAACAAAACTAATTTCCAATACCCCCTTAACATTATTTCGCTTAGCTTCTTTAGGCCATTTATAATGTCTAGAAACAAAGTTCATCAATTTTGGCATTCCGCTTGGGTAAACGGGATCAACCCAATAGGTCGTTGAATCATAGCTAATGGTCGTTCCATTATCTTTGGTTTTGACACCAAAGAGCAGCTTGCCTCGCGCAAAGACCTCGGTAATTGGCAGGTTAGACAGTATACCCTCCCATTTACCTTCACGGCGGTAATTTTCCATTTCTCCCTGTAGGTAATCGTCATGATCATACTCAATGCGAATAAAACCGTTTCCATTTTCAAGAGTCTTATTGCCTAACGAATCGTAATGTGCGATATAATATGCGACACCGCCCTTTATTTTATCGTTAAATGGGTAATGTGAAATTGTTCTTAACTTCCCATTCGGATACCAGTAAAATGCTGAATCAACACGTACATTTTCTGAATTAAAATTTTCTAGACTACGCTTTTCACCATTGAAATAAAACTCCTCCAGCTTCCCAAAGAATTTTAAAATAATACCTGTATCCTGCACTGTTCCATTTAGCTTAATGGTATTATTCGGTAAATAATGCTCTACGATCTTAAAGTATGACATAGGCTGATCTGTCATACGAACTATGGTTCTGGAAAAATAGGCTGAATCCTTTAGTTTGGTTTCTCGCCCTGCCTTTGTATAGTATGCTGTTCGCTCAATCTGAGCACTCACATTAAATATAAATAGATTGAATAGCAAATAACAAATCAGCTTTGCCGCTAAATACAAGTTGGATTTCATAAAATTTGTTAATAGTATTGCAATAATAACAAATGGAGCAGCCAAACAAGAAATAAACAGGTTAATTAATTATTACTTATTACAACTATCGCTGCAATTGAGGAAACCAGGTTATCAACACCATGTTAATAACTCTGTTGATAACTTAAAAACGTTACTCATTGAAGTAGTAAAGCCATTTCAGATTCGCAAAGAGATGGTGAAACAAAAAAAGCCACATCATCCCGACGTGGCTAAAATAAACATATGAATTTAATTAAACAGTTTCTATTTATAGGAGTTTACAGAGCTTGCAACCTTCCAGCTTCCTGACTCATTAACCAACGTCACTAAATCTGTTTTGGTGAAATCATCAAACTTCATGGTGATACGTGCGACCATATAGTTTTCAGATTCCTCAAGAACTTCTGTATTTGTGCTGCAGTTTAACTTTTCCCCTTTTTGCTTTTTCAGGAAAGAGATAACTTCCGAACGGCTATTGGTACGCGCAAATTTGCCTTGAATTTTTTGGTTGAATTCGGATGCGAATAATTTTTCTACGCCCTGAGATGCACCTTCTGTCATAACCGACACGTAGCTATCGATCGCCAAATCAGCTGTGGAGAGGTTTAATGCTTTACCTGGGTCAGCAGCTGCCATTGCGAAAGTTGATACCGTAATCAATGCTGCTGCTGCGAATGTCTTTACTAAAGTTTTCATAATACTTTATTTATAGTGTTAGTTTTTTTGTCTCTTTTCTTATTGTCGCAAGGATATTGATTTTGTTGCATCATTTCCTTTAAGATTCTGATTCAAAAGTAAGACAACCCAGCATTCCATTTTATTACATTTAGATCAACGGAATAAAAAAGTCGGTAAATGGAGGTAAAGGAGCGGTAAATGGATATCCGCTCCGGTAGGAAAAAATATAGGAAAAGATTAAGATCACTTTTATAACTGGAAAGCAGCTAGAATGGTTGCAGGCGTACAATCAACTTCATTGAGCACATTGCAGCGTCGGCCATTTTTATGAAGATATATGATCGTAAATCCAACCAGGATGGGTGTACCAACAAATTCGTTGCATGGGATGCTGATCGTCTTGGCCGGAATTGGATCCTGTCCATAGACGATATCGATCTCCCATTCTTCATCCTTTACTTCTATAAATTCCCTTTCTTTGAAATTGAAAGAAAAAGTATGGAATTTAAAGGCGATAGCATTACAATCTTTGGGTAGCATTAATGCTCGGTTAATGTCAAATATCGGAAATGAGATTTCGATCTGATTCTCCTCGGTTAGGCTAACCGTTGGATCGATATTCAGCGCATCCTGCATATGGAAATTTTCGTTGAATTGGAAATTCACCAATCTGTCGAGCCTACAGTTGTTTAGGCACAGTGTTCCCCTATCGTCATCGATATTTGTCTTCATTGCCCTATAAATCTGTCTATTCAAGCGATTGCCCATTTGTCCATCATGCAGTTCCTGATGCACTAATCTAAAAGCCTGCCTAATTGCAGCGCCCGCGCGACTTGCCTGTCCAAAATCTTTACCAGCTTTCTTCGTGTCGACGTTTTGTTTTACACGATGTGGTTTACCTTGAATGTAGTTCTTTGTTCCTACCTTTCTGCTTACCAGTGGGCCAACCAGTCCACGGATATAGCCATTATCATTTATTCCCATACAATAAATATACCACCAAAACGACCCTATGTCAAGTATCTTGTTCATTTTTAAGGATTTCGAAAACTGCAGCAAATAGCAATTATAAATTTGAAAATTTAGTGATACCTTTTTTGGGATTAGTTATAGCCAACTCCAAACCACCTTCTAATTGCAAGCAAGATGCAAACAGGATGTCTGTACAGTGAAGAAACCCTTAGAAGGTGGACTCAACGTGGACTCACTGTGCACACAAGGCGGTTACAGTACGGAGTTGACCACTAGTTGGTATGGAGTTGGTGCCAAGAAAATATAATTATTTACGTCGAGCGGCTGTGTTAAACTTTGAGAATAATGTAATCACGATAGAGCTTGATATAGACGCCACGAACAAGGAATCGGGAATAGACGATTTCTCATCCAAGAAATAGTATACAGCAGCTGCTATGGAGAAGCAGACGATGAAGGACAATATTAAAACAAGTATAAATTTGGTTTTCATTAGTCAAGGGTTAATATATTGCATTTAATATACATGATTATTTAATAAATAAAGAATAATTAATTTATAGCGTCAATACATTTCAGCAACAAAGAACCTATTTCACAACTCTGGAGTGACAACGTTTTCCACAATGTTATTAACAAGCTGTGGAAAACTACGAACGCATCAAATTTTACGCAGAAAATAGGACTAAAACCTTTAATTATGATAACTAAATCAATAGATTCATTACATGGAAAAAAGCATTTGCAAAAAAGCCCCTCCAAAAAATATTCTGAAGGGGCCACTAAATAAACATATGAAACTTTCTCCCTGATTTCGCAGGGAGAAAATTGCTTTTAACTTTGTGGAACTAACTTGATCGTTCCTGCATCGTTGGTAAAATAACCTTTGGTATATGCACCTGTTGGCTCTACATACTTCAATTCTCTAAACTTCACTCCATTTACGTCATATTCCGTATAAAATTCAAGTCCAGTAGGCGTATAACGATAGGCATATGGTTTCGCATTACCTGCGATCAACAGCGCTCTCTTCGTTGTCGAATTTGCAAATGTTGCTGCTAAGGATTCTGTCCCAACTTCAAATTTGTAATTTGAAAAAGAATTAAACTTTGTAACAGCCGCACGGTATGCAGCCACAATTGTAGTAGCCTCAGTGGATTTAATTGGCACCATCACTAGCTTATTGTATGACTTTCTACCTTCCATAACAATCGAATCCGCGGTTACTTTGGTTACCAAGAAATCATTCTCACCTTTCATTCCTTCATTAACTGCACCTACTCCCGAAGATGAAGTAATAAATCCAGGTAATTGATAAGTACTAAGTTTATTGAAATATTGAGGTAATGCAAAAAAGTGAAAGATCTTATTATAGGTATCAAAAGTTAAAATCGGACCAGCACCAGGAACTACAGTATAAGTACTAGTCTGTGCTGCCAAGGTCGTCATATCTCCTTCAAAGGTTACGTCAACATTATTCGTAAATTTGGCAAACAACGTGTAACCACCAAATTCCAGCGCACTACTTGGGAAATATTTAAACACCCAACCATCTTTATTTGATTGCAATGTTGAATATACATTAGAAACAGTCGCATTCAAACGATCCGTAGGGTTCTCTTCAAAGATCTTATCCATTTTCTTCTCACAACTTACGCTCAAAGACAAAATGGATATTGCTAATATAAATAGATTGAATTTCATTTTTCTTAATTTAAAGTTGTTTGATCGAAAGTAGTGAGCTGCGGATAACGAGCAATAATATTTGCCCGCAAAATATCCATATCAATCCCCCATTCAGATTTCATATAAGATTTTACGATTGCCAATTTTGATAGAATCAATGCCCTTCCTGCTGCTGTCGAATTTTCCACATTCAACATGGCATCAAAATCAGCTTGACTCCGCGTAACATAGAACGAATACAGCTCAGCAAAATCTTCAGTATCGGCCTTAGAAGCATAAGGCGATATGAAACCGGCTGCTATAGCGGTCCCAATTCCAACTGCGTTATTTGGATACTTCGTATTCCATTCATCTTCAATATAGTTACTACCAGAAATTTCTCTAAAATTGCTCGGATAGGGTTTATTTTGATTTAAGATATGCTGAAATTCATGGTGTACCGTCTTAAAGAATCCGTTGGTCAAGAATTGGGGATTTTTACCATTGGCTTCATTGAGCTCAAGTAAATTGTATAAAGAAACCTTTGTTCCGGATTCAGCTGTACCAAGAATAATAACCCCGTTTGTCTGTACTGGTACAGAGCCTGTGTAAGTAATGATCTTCGGAAAATTATTTCTTAAAAACTGTGTGCTTCCAGTGACCTCACTATAGGGATCCATCACCAAAAATAACATCAGCTTCGACAAACGAATAGAAGCGTCATACGGAGCTGGTACCAATCGATAGGTCATATTGGATTCCTTGTCAACATATTTATAAAGTATTTCTACGTTATATGGTTTTGTATAGTTGTTGTATAAATAGTTATCTAATGCATTTTTGGGGACTTCTGAATCCACAAAAACACTTTTAGAATCCAGCTTATCCTCCTTATTACAGGCGGAGAATATCACTCCACAGGATACTAATATTGATATTAATAGATTATTGTTGTTCATATTATCTAGGATTAGGGGTTAAACCTGCATTAATAACATCTTGCGGCAACTGGATCGCGCGTCTTTTGTCACGTTTGACAAGCGTATTATCTGTGACAGTATATGTCAAGTTACCATTATACACCGCTGGTGCCTCCCTTCTCGTAATTTCTATTCCATAGCGCTTTACATCAAACCATCGCATGCCGGTTTGCAAAAATTTAAGTCGCTTTAAAGACAATATAGCGTGAAGCATGTTTTCCTGTGTGCCAGCCTCAAATGAAAACTCTGGATTCAACTTTTTCTTTGGTGTAGGTGCTGTAGGCGTAAAATAATCGAACGAATTGGCCCAAGTATTAATTGATGCTTCACTTATCTTGAGAGGATTATTAATCGTATTATTGTCGATATGAATTTGCATATCGCTAATTGCTGCGCTATAATTCTTTAAATGAATATTCGCTTCCGCCCGATTAAGAAGGGCTTCTTCTGATACAATTGGTGCAAATACACCTTTTGTATAACCAATTCCAGCAACTTGATCGGTATATTCAAACATACGCGCTACGTGTGGAAAAATAACCTTATTTGTCGTTGTACTTGAGTAAATTGTTGCCTTAATTCTGTAATCTGTACTCACCTTGGCCTGCCCAAAAGGTTGTTTGGCAAAAACAGTTTCTGTCATTGCAATACTTCCTCCGTGTGCAAGTCTATTATTTGTTGAATAATTACCAAACGTCTGCCCCATAGAAGATGATGCTGTCGCAATCAAAAAATTTGCTTTAACAGAACTTGCATTGTACTCGCGCGTAAAGTTTGCATAAGTAGCCGAAAAAGGAGCTATAGTCTTATAATCTCTCAACGTGCTACTCGGATTTTCACCAAGTGCTAATGTAGCATATTCTACAACCTTCGTCCAATCTTCCATAAATAATGCAACACGTGATGCAAAGGTATAGGCTGCTGCACGATTAAAATGATACTTTGCAACACTCGAATTTGCATAAGAGGCATCATTAATTAATGGTAATCCCTCTTCAACATCTTTCTTAATGTAATCATAAACCTCAGCAACAGTATTGCGCTCATATTTTGGGTTTAGGGTGGTCTCTCCCTTTGTCATGTAGGTTATACCAAGATCGGTTGTGCTATGTATTTTTGAATAATTCTGAGCAAAAACATTGACAAGTATCCAATGATTATAGGCTCTCGCCAACAATGCCTCTCCTTTTTGAGCATTAAGGCTCGCGGGACTTCCTTGTTCTTCGATTGCCTGTAATGCAGCATTGGCACTGGCTATTGAACTATAGCATGCCCCCCATATGCGTTCAATACCGTCGTTATTCGTCTCCGATATATCTTGCCATTTATAGATTTCTTCTATAAATCTAGGATAGTTTAAATATACCGGACCTACATCATCTACATTGTCTGAAGACAATTCTGTAACAACGACATATGTGCTGCTAGGATATGCTCCTACGAGCATTTTGGCTATTTTGTCTGTCGTATTTAGTTCAGCCCTATTATCAGGCAATTCATCCAAGTATTTCTTACAGGAAGAAAAGCTTGTTGCTATTATTCCCGCTGCAATTAATATATATGATAATCTCTTTTTCATATGCTAGAATCCCATTTTTAAGGTTAAAGTATATTGTTTAGCAATTGGCAATGCCACACCGCCTGAGTTCACAAATTCCGGATCCTGTCCATTAAGACGCTTATCGGCATAGATCAACCAAGGATTGACCACGTTAAATCGCACTCCCAGATTGTTCATCTTAATGGATTGCACAAAGTGTTTCGGTAGTTCATAGGATAAGGAAATATCTTTTAAGCGAATAAAATCACCTTTAGCAACAGTCTCCGTAGAGTAATTATATGCATTATAGGCATAACCATATTGAGTGTTGTTACGAATAAACCGAGAGTCCAAAATAACTGGAATATTCGTGAAAGCCTCATCACCTGGAATTGTCCACGCATCAGAAAACTCCCTCGGGGTCGCGTCAAGGTCAGTATAACCGACTTTATAAGCTGGATCTAATCGAACTACATTTCCAAAAGAGTAGGTAATAAATACATTAAGTTTAAAATTCTTGTATGAAAATACGTTCCCAAAACTTCCCATATCGGTCGGTTCGGTCGGTCCTTCATATTTTAAGAATTCAATTCTCTTGCGTTCCTGAAAATAAACCCCCGTTGTTGTCTCTGCTCCATCGATGTAATTGTAGACAGGCAGACCATTTGAAAGAAGTCTATTGAATGGAATAGAAAATAGCGGTCTTACAGGATAACCAACAACTCCATAACCTCCAGCGGCAATTAGATCCGAAACTCGACTATTATTTTCTAAAGCGGTGATCTTGTTTTTCGCTCTGGTGTAAATAAAACTAGAAACCCACGAGAAGTCTTGTTTTTTCAATATTGTCGCCGAAAGACTAAATTCCAATCCATGTGATTCCATATTGGCAACATTCCCGTACTTTGAAATCTCGCCACCAAGTCCCTGTGTATTGACAATACCGATTAAGTCAAAGTTCTTGCGTTTATAATAATCCACGTCTAATGCAATCCGATTTCGGAACAAACCGATTGAGGTACCAATATTTAGTTCGTGTTTTTTCTCATAGGTCAGCTCAGAATTTTCAAGATCCGAAATCGAAAGACCAGTTTCTTTATCAGCTGTACTTGGTCTCCATGGATTGTAACTTTGAATGATAATCTTTGAGTTGGTAACGAAGTCGGGACCTCTATCAGCAGTCAAACTATACGACCCCTTAAAACTCAAATTTGAAAATGGTGTATTTAAGTTTTTGAAGAAATCTTCTTCCATGACATTCCACATTCCTGAAACGTTCCAAGTCGGCATCCAACGTGCAGAGGTTGTACGTCCTAAACGGTTGGTTCCTTCGTAACGTAATGTACCATTAATGGTGTATCGGTTATCGAAAGTATAATTGGCCGTTCCATAAAACGCAACTTGTCTATTGCGCGCAGGGGCAACATCACCGTTCTTTTTGCGATCTATAGAATAGTAATCAGCATTTTCCTCCTGATTTTTTTTAAATAAGGTGTAGTCAAAATATGGGATCTCTCCCAGATCGTATTGTAAGCCCCAACCTCTAAACCAGTTTTGATTACGATTCACGGAATTGGATTCGGCTCCAGCAAATACATATAATTTATGGATGTCATTGAATGTCTTATCAAAAGCTGCAGTAAAACGCAAATCTCGCGTAAACATCTTGTTATCGGTACGATTGTATATACCGCCAGCAGGTAAGACAGAAACAGGAACAGCGTAAGGATCACTCGGATCAGTATATAAAAAAGGATTCGCATCACGAATAAACGTCGTAGGCATCCAACGATAAGCTAATGCCTGATTCGACTGATCTTTGATATAATGCTGTTGCGAAGTTTGCTGATAGCGTGTAGCAGCTAATACACCCAATTCAAGGGCTTTAATAGGTTTCCACTTTAGTTCACCCTGGAATTTTATATCAGCAGCATTGATATCCATGTAATTGTTATCCAACTCATGTAGGATATTAAAAGGAGCATAATTTCGGGTATAGAACTCGTTAGGATCGAGTGTCCGAGAGTTTCTTAACGCATATGTATATGGATTGATATCAAAGTCTCGCTTAATTTCCATGGAGACCCGATCCACAGATGAACCTATCGTACCGGGAGCCCGCTGATCACGATAGGATCCATTGGTTCTTAAATCCAATTTCAGATTGTCAAACAAGTCATACGAGGCATTAAACATCCCTGTATAGCGCTTTACGTCCGATTTACGCGTCCAGCCATTATCAAAAACACCACTAATGGATGTATAATATTGTGCTCTCTCCGTACCTGATGAAAGACTGACCGAATGATTCTGCATAATCGTTCGGCTGAACAATTGTTTAAACCAATCTGTATTACGGTATTCAGCTTGTCTTAGATAAGCATTTCGTGCTTCCTGCGTGTTTTCTAATTGACCTGCCTTGATTAACTGATACATTTTCCCATAAACCCCAGATTCGGATCTATTTGCAACATCTGCCATTGTTAACCATCCTCTTTGCTCAAGAGTCTGATAAAATGCCATTTGTTCTTGGGAATTCATGATATTGAAATTATTATAAGAAGGAATCGCTCTTGAAGTAAATTCGCCCACATAATTGGCGGAGTTCCGACCAGCTTTTCCTTTCTTTGTTGTAATAACAATAACACCTCCCATAGCCCTAGCTCCATATATGGAGGTTGCAGAACCATCTTTAAGTACAGTAAATGACTCAATATCATTGGCATTTAAGCCGGCGACAGCAGAACTGATTAAAGTCAGTGCATCTCCAGAGGAAAGATCATCGGAAGAAACATTCGCAACATCTTCTATGATAATTCCATCAATTACCCAAAGCGGTTTTGAACTACCATAAATTGACGTTGCACCACGAACTCGGATTTTTGGAGCTGTACCAAAAGTACCTGTCGTATTTTGAACCGAAACCCCAGCAACACGGCCTTCCAAGGCTCTTGATGGATCAGGAAGTCCACCTAGTTCGATATCTTTCATATCGACTTTAGATGTAGCTCCTGTAAATGTTCTTTTGTCTATTTTAGCTCCAAGTCCTGTTACAACAACTTCGTCGATTTGATTTTGGTTAGAATCCAATACGATCGCGATGGAACTTCTATTATTGACACTAACTTCAAGATTGCTATAACCCACATATCGGACAACCAATACCGCATTTCCTCCAGCATTTATCTTAAAATGTCCGTTTGCATCGGTTTGCGTGGAAATGGAAGTTCCCTTGACCGTGATTGTAGCACCGGCCAACGGATTCCCGTCAGCATTTTTAACTGTTCCAGTGATCGACTGTTGTGTCCCCTCTACAACTACGTCATTTTTTCCATTACTATTGACAGAAATTGTATTTGCAATAATTTTGTACTCGATATTTTTATCGCTTAAAATCGAGTTTAACGCCTCTTCTACAGACGCATTTTTTAGATTGACTGTAACACGAGATTTAGCGTTTAAGTTTTCGCTATAGAGAACACGCAAGTTGGATTGTTTAGAAATCGCAGAAAGCGCTTCCTCAATACGTGCATTCCTCATTTTCAAGGTAACTTTTTGGGCTGTTCCTTTAGCATGAACACCGGTTACAAATGCGAATAAAAGGCATGTACTAATTTTCATAATACGTAAGGGTTTGCAAAACCTATGATCTTGGGGTAACAAGGACCAGGCTTTGCTAAATGGTAAGTTATTCATACATTTACATTTTGTGGTTAATTAGGTAATTAATAGTTCACTTTTAAGTTATGAGCCCTTTGATCACATTTCTGAACAGGGATGCGCCAACATTCCTGTTCTCTTTTTTTGGGGCACTTTAATGATTGGATAGTAATATTATATCATAAGCCTTGCTGAATTAGTTTTATGTTTTAAAATAAGTTAGCTTTTGTTCTCAATAATCAATTCCTTACCGTGAACCTCAAATCGAAGGTCACTGACATACGATAACATCTCCAACACTTGAGAAAGTTTTACATCGCGCTGTATACTACCGCTATATTCTTTGCTGAGTTGTACATTGCCCCTAAATTTAACATCCAGATCGTACCATCGGGACAGTTGATGAGCAATATTTACAATCGTTTCCTTTTTAAAGTAAAATTCATTGTTATGCCAAGCTAAATCCTGCTGAATATCAGCATTCCCCTTTATCATATTATTTTTCGAAAGGGAAGCAAATTCACCTGGATTCAATTCTAATTTATTTTCCTTTTGTCGCACCTCTACTTTACCTTCGACTAGCGTTGCTCGGATGTCATCGTGGTAGGCGAATACATTGAAATGCGTCCCCAAAACCTTGATTTCTCCAGCTTTTGAATCAACGTAAAAAGGCTTTTTAGCATCATGTGCCACTTCAAAATAGGCCTCTCCCTCTAAACTCACCCTTCTTTCATCTGCTGAAAATTGCGCCGGAAAATTTAATTTCGACTGTGCGTTAACCCAAACTTTGGTACCATCACTCAAAGTGATTTTATAATAACTTGCACGTGGCACTATGAGCGAGTTCAGACGAGATATTTGCTGGCTTTTATCGTTTTTAACGATTAATTCCGCGCCATTCCCAACAAATGTCTTGTTTGTATGGTAGGTTTTGGATGTCTTGTTATTAAGCACAACTTTTTCACCATTGGACAACTGTAAAATAGCCCCACTCTGTGCCGGCTCGACATCCTGCTCCAAATTCAAAGTTAGATTATGTACAGCATCTTCATCTGTCTTCAAATAACTGCTCTGCCATAGATAGAAAAAAGTGGCCAATAGAAGTAACGATGCGGCAATACTGATAAACCACTTATAATTAGATTTATTATTCTTGCTGTTAAGCTTTTCCCAAGCTCTATTTGCATCCAATTGCTTAACAACAGCTAAATCTTGTTCAATATTCTTTGCTTTTCGAAATGATTCTAAAAGCCGTCTGTTTTGGTCACTAGCTTGTAGCCACTCTTCAAATTGTTTTTGTTCTATTTCAGTCAATTGACCAAATAAAAATTTTTGAAGCAGCTGAGAGATATGCCCTGAGTTTTCTTCCATATTGTACAGTAAAGAAACTTAAGGCAGGAAAAGGGGTGACAAGAATTTAAATATTTTTTAACAAAAATATAATAAGGGGTAAAAACTCAGGATTTAGTCGTTTTAAAAGCATTTTCATACCGCGCTGTTTTTGGGTTTTTACGGTATTGATGCTAATTTTCAATTCCTGGGTTATTTCAAGATTAGACAATCCATCTAAATAGCCTAGGCGAAAGACCTGTTGACAAGAGGTCGGCATCTGTTCGATAATTTTGTAAATTTCCTGAATGGCCTCACTATGAATCATATTCAATTCAAGGGCTATATTATCCTCTTCTGTAAAACCGACGACATTCCAATATCTTTGTTGTACTTTTTCGTGGCGAATATGATTATAACAGGCGAAACGAACCGAACTATACAAGTAATTTTTAACGGCAATCTCATTGTCGCTGACCTGCCCAGTGTTTTTAAAATAAGCGACAAATGAATCTTGAACTAGGTCTTCAGCCACAGCTAAATCACCAACAATTTTCCAAGCAAAGTGGCACAATCCGTTATAGTGTGTTTTAAATAATACTTCTTCCTTCTGCATCGTTAAAGATCCCGCGACTACAAATTGTACTTCGTAGCGGATATTTTAGGACATGTATGTGCACTTACATGTAAGTGCTTAATAATTGTTTGGTAAAAATGCTAAATATTTTTTATTATTCACACAAAAAAGTTACCAAGCGGAATCTCATATGCTCTTTTATACTTATAAACTTAGAAAATCGGCAGTAAAAAAATAAAAGATAACTTCTTTAAGGGGGGGGTAAAACAAAAATCAAATAATTCTAAGCTTAATAAAGCTAAAACTATGGCGAGTATAAACAATCAATTTAAGGTTCCTTAAAAAAACTAAATCTTGGAATTAATTGTAACAAAATAGACAACAAACCTAGCAATCAGTAGATCAAAATCATTAAAATATATTTGCCTAGGAACTTCTAAATTCCACTTATTTTATTTTTACACCAAATAATCTCCAAGCAACACCAAGATAATAGTTGCCGAAGCATAAAGTATACTCATGATCCAATCAGCTCTATGCTCTTTCTTAAATACAAGAAAAAAAAGCGACGTTATCCAAATGAATATGACCATCATTAGCAATGGGATCGTAAAAAGTTCTACAATAAAAGAAATAATCGTATTGGTCCAATCTGGAAGATATTGATATGTAGAATAATGTGCGATCAGCAAGGCGACAGACAGTAGTCCAATCTGTGATAAAAGGCGGACTAATTTAGGTAAATTATCGCCATTTTTTATTTCTTTCCAATACATCATTTAAATCTATTATTTAGCTTTAACAGTTATTATTTTATTCATTGCAAAGTCATTAAAAGGAGATACACATTTTGTGTATCTCCTTGGCATATCCTAAATTTTTCTCAGTTAGATTTCCAACTAGTTTGAAAAATTTATTGACTACCGTCCAAAACTAATCCATTTTCGCGCGTCTGATACAGTTACCAAATCATATTGTCCTAGCGCTGTTTCGATGACGTATAATCCTTTTGGATCCGTAAAATCAAGTGCAGTTTGTAAAATTATATTTCTATAAGCTGCTGGAATGGTTCCCAAAGCTCCTACATACTGATACTTAATAAGCCCCGTTTGTAAGTCAATCGTACTAGCAATGGCAGTACCGAAATACAACGAATTGCCTTGAGCATATCCAAGCAAATCATAACCAGGACCATAATCCAACCAGGCAATTCTTCTGTTCATTCCTGTACCTACAGAAACACTATTGTCATTTAAATAATCTTCTTCACCATCCTTAACCCAAGCCGAAAAAGAAATTTGGCGATCAGATCTCCAAAAACGCGTTACCGCGGTCTTATCATAATTCATTGGCGTAATTGACTCTGTAATCTTCAGATTTAAAGATCCTGAACTTGCCGATAAAAAGCCAGAGGGATCATACTTTACATTCGAAAGGCTTACAATACTATCCTTGCCAATCACTATTGGATTAAAAAATCTAACCTCATTTTTGACGACATAAAAATTACTTCCCACATTATCACCGGTCTCTGCGGAAATAAAATTGATACGTTTATTTCCTACATCAATCTTAGCTTCATAATTCTTCCCTCCGATTTCAGTACGTTTAAAATAGGTATGTATCTGAGACAATTTATCCTGCATAGAACTCGTCTCGTTATAGGTTGATTCCAAATCAACTTTTGATTCTGCCCGAACCAAAATAAGTTTACTTTTATTGAAAGTCCCCTCCAAGACAATTTTATCTTTGGTAGCTGAAATTACTGCAAACTCAAAATCTGCTTCATAACCAGTTCCAACCCCTCCTCCTAAAACATTGGGATTGGGATCAGAAAGCTCATGTAATATCGAATAGGTATCAAACAACAAAGTCGGACGTTGCAATGCTTTAAGTCTATATGAGCTTTCTTCCTCATCGGCCCCATATTCAGCGGTCATTACAACCCGATTTTTGTCATTAAATTTCATCGTAAAATCTACAGCTATATCAATATTAGTTAGAAGATAGGCTTTCCAACCATATGGAGCACTAGCAAGCGTAGCTTGATACTGAGCGAGACTATCCGCCAATCTGACGTCAACATCATCCAGAACTGGCGAAGTTTTATCTTTCTGACAGCTCGAGAATGCGACAATAAATAATATATAAAATAATAAGTACTTTTTCATCTTGTTCTAATTTGCGTTTCTTCTTTCACTACAACGTTCCAAAAACATAAGACGTCGGATCATTTTTATTGACTAACCCACCAAAGATTCCTTTTGATTGCGGAATAATATCATCTATCCATCGCATTGCAAAAGTCTGATTAGAAAAATAATTAACAATCGGCAAGACCGAAGCTTCTATTGCTCTCGCATTTGCATTCGTAGGCTGTGGATTCGTATAAGTCAATTTTAAATCTCCATCTGTTTTTGTAATTGTATAATTAAAATCAGCATTATAACCTGCGCCAACGGCAACTGTTGGATCCATAAAATTCACACGGAGGATCACTCTATTTGCGGTACTAAAAATTAAGGAAATATTATCGACATATAGCCCCATATTTGCTTGCAATGTAGCATTAGAGGTATTGAATGCGGTTAAAAATTTAGCTGATAAGCCCGACAATTTCTGAGGATTGACGGTAATCGTGCCATAAGTCTTTTGCGGTCCTAACAGTTCGCTCAATGCCGGTGTTGGAGAATTAGCCTCTATAGCCTCTTGCGTCTTGATTTGAAGATCTGATAACGTAATTCCCCATTCATTTTTCATATAAGTCGTTACGATCGCCTTCTTTTTTAAAAGTTTATTTCTCGCATCGGTGTTTTGCTCATAAATACCTTTACCATTTCGTTTAATATATTGCCCTTCATAAACAAATAAGTTATTGACGATATTGTTATAATATGCATCTCCACCTTCAAGTAGTGTAGACAATGTTTCAACAAAATCATCATCCTTGTTAGATCTCGCATAAGGTGTTACAAATCCTTTACCCCAAAAATCGGCTTCATAGAGAATCTTATCCAAAGCAGCCGTACTGCTATAAGCCCCTCTAAAAATATTGAACCAAGTAGCCGTATAGTCGGAAGGAGTTATCCTTTGGTAGTCAGGCGTTACAGCAATATTCTGGTTCAGAACATGTCCAAACTCATGGTGCATTGTATGCAATATTTTTCGCACCGCAGGCTTGTCATCTGGATCAAATGTATTCAGGTCCAGCAAAACAATTTTCCGTCCAGCCTCAGCTGTACCTAGTGTAATCGTACCATTGCTATTATAGGAAGGGCTTCCAGCCAAAAAAAACTGTTTTTGAGTGTACTTTTTCATAAAATTCTCCCCCTTAATAGCGACATAAGGTTCAATCCAAGTTTTTTTGATAATATCCATCACTGGAATAACCAACCCCTCTTGCACTGGAATTACATTTTTATATATCTCTGGTAGTTCAGATCTATCCCACTTATATTTTACTTCGATATTGTATGGTGTAGTAAAATTTTTGCCAATCCAATCGTCTACCTCTGTCTTGGCCCAAGTATCTCCTCCTAGACCTACAATATCCGATGTCAGCTTGTCTTTATCGGTACATCCGAAAATTATTGCCGACGAAAGCAGTAAAAAAAATATATTTTTAAATTTCTTTTTCATAATTCAATTTTTAAAAGTCGACATTACCTAGGATTAGCTTCAAGTCCAGCAGCAACTGCATCCTGAGGTATTTGTATCACTCTCCTTGGATCATCTGCACCCAATATAATTTTATTCTTGCCATTAGCACTGACATGTTCGATCGGAATTTTCAACCGGACAATATCAAACCAGCGCATGCCTTCATGCATAAATTCCATGCGTTTAAAAGTTAGTATAGATGATACTAAGGCATCTTTATCTGATGAATTCTGATAAAAGTTTTTCGCTTTTTCCACAGAGAATTTGTCGGCCGTAGCTGAATAATTTATGATACGCTTTGAAAGGTACCTATCAAGATCACTGATTGTCTGTGCACTATTTCCTAGCATCGCATTTGCTTCCGCTCTGTTAAACAAAACTTCTTCAGCAGTAAGGAGCGGCACCATATTATAGGCATCACCGATAGTTGCATTAATTGATTCCTTTACAAAATGTTCCTTGAATTTGGGAATATTGTAGACCATCTCAGTTCCTCCAAAAATCTTAGTTGCCATCGCCAATTGTTTTCCACTAGGATTATTTGCAGGACTAAATATCCCCAACAAACTAGAACTTAAACCGTAATTATAACCGGCATAACTTCTTCCCCACTCGCTCTGAGATTCTTGGAGCAAAATATTGGCCGCCTCTGTCGAATTGGTATAAATTGCTTGCAATTCGTAATATCCCAATGAATTATAGGTTGTGTTCCAAGGACGTAGATCCTCTGCTACCGTCGAACCGGGGTATAGTGCATCTGCGTGTTCAACAACCTTCGCGTAATCTTTTTTGAATAGGTAAAAACGAGTAGCAAAGGCATGAGCCGCCTGTGTCGTAAAATGGTATTTTGGAACTACATATTTGTTGTTTTTAATCAAAGGAAGTCCCGCTGTCAAATCTTTTTCAATATTTTCATAAACGCTGGCAACAGTACCACGCTTATAACTGCCTTCGACGACTTTTTGTGGAAGTGTAACATAAGGTATACCGAGGTCCGTTTTAGCAGTTGCTGGATCATAAGCTTTCGCAAAGAATGTCACCAGCATAAAATGAGCATACGCACGTGCGAGCAAGGCTTCACCTCTGCTGGCAGCATATTCTTCTGTATTACCCGCTTTATCGATGGCCTCAAGTGCATAGTTAGCTGCTGCTATCGCTTTATAACAAGCATTCCAATAATATGGTGGAGTATCTATGTCAGTTGGATCTACTTGATCAACGTAATTCCAAGCAGATGAATTGGGCAATTCTCGTGTTGTTCCACCTTTATCTCCAGCATTATCACTCATTGACTCTGCCATAGTAATATAATTACCATGTGGATAAGCATTTGCTAATAATTCTGCTACTTTAACAGCATTATTTAGTTCAGTACGATCATCGGGTTGATGCTCTAGAAATTTATTACAACTTGTTGCAACAAATAAGCTAGACAACGCCATATATAGAATTAAATTTCTTCTTTTCATTGTAACATTATTTATTAAAATCCAACTTTTAAAGACAAAGTATACTGCTTAGGTATTGGTAGGGCAACTCCTCCTGATGCAAAAAACTCCGGGTCTTGGCCTTTTAGTTTTTTATCCGAATAAATCAACCAGAAGTTATTCGCAGTTATACCAATCGAAGCGTGATTTGCTTTGATAGATTTGAGAAAATTGGATGGTAGCGTGTACGCTAATGCCAATTGTTTTAACCTAACGAAACCTCCATCAGCAACTCTCACGGTAGAATAATTGTAGGTATTGTAAGGGTACTGTCCGCTAATCGTATTGGCAGCCTCAACATCTAAAATCGATGGAATATTTGTTATGGTTTCGTCTCCAGGCATTGTCCATCGATCCTTAAATTCATTTGGCATCGCATCTAAATCAGAATAGGATGTAGCGAATGACGGATTTAACCTAATTTTATTTCCCGCTGAAAATGTAAATAATGCATTTAATGTAAAGCCTTTATAACTTAATGAATTATAAAAACCTCCTGTTAATTTAGGATCGGTAGGCCCTTCGTATTTCAGGTGCTTCGTTTCGAGACTCTGCATATAAACATCGATACCTTTTTCTCCTTTTTCATTTATAAATTCAGGAATACCGGTATCGTGATTTAACCCAGTAAATTCTATAGAATATAATCCACGATATGGATAGCCTTCTTGTGGTCCACCATCAGCAGTCACCAGATTAAAAATAGACTGGGGGCTCGTTAACTTCGTCACCTTGTTTTTATTGTAGCCAAAATTGAAATTACTTCTCCAGCTGAACGAATCATTCTTGATAATTGGTCCACTCAATGTCACCTCAATACCTTTAGAATTCATGTCAGCATAATTGGCCGTAATCAGATATTGCCCCCCTATACCGGAAGTACGCAAGGGACTAATCAAATCAAAACCATTTCGATTATATAGATCAACAGTCAGGTTCAATTTACTTTTAAAGAAACTCATATCGAAACCGAGGTTGGTTTCGTATTGTTTTTCCCAAGTTAGATCCTTATTTTCGATATACTGTATATTCATTACAGATTCTATTTCATCTAAATAAGGTCTTAAGGCACTTCCATTTCGGAGTACTAAGGCTGAATTGGTTGCATTACCAAGACTAGCTGTTAACCCGTAGGTACCACGAATTGTTAATTTATTTAAGATATCCTGATTTTGCATGAATGCTTCTTCATCAACATTCCATGCTCCCGAAATATTCCATGTGGGTAACCATCGTGCTGTCTTTGAACTTCCTAACTGGTTCGATCCATCATAACGACCAGTAAAGTTGATAGAATATTTTCCATCATAAGAATATGCAGCCCGCGTCATGAATGCCGAAAAGCGGTCATACTTATGTCCCATTGAATAATAATTCAGGTTGTTTAATGTTGCCTGTTTTATAATATTCGGATCGATAAATGGTACCCCCCCTTTATCATATTGATACCCGTAACCAATCATACTCCTAGCTTGACGATCAGCTATACGTAACTCTTGAAATGCATAAATATTTACAAGATGTTTTTCATTAAAAGTATTATCATACTCAAATGAGTTTCTAACCATATATGATTTTAAGAAATCATCATTTGTATTATAAAATCCTCCATAGGGAAGTACAACTACGGGTTGTAATTCAGGATGGGCGGGGTCTCTGTATAGGAAGCGATTATTATCTTGGACATAGGAATCGTAGTCTGCTCTATACGCATTTGCCATATTGGAACTTTCCCTTACTTTATGTTCATTACCACTTTTTACGTAGCGCATTGAAGCTAACACATCATATTTAAAGTGCTTGGAAAACTTATAATTTGCCCCACCTTGAATTTTCAAGTCCAACATACTCAGGTCCAAACTATTGTTATCCAATTCGTCTAAAATATTAAAGTCAGCAAAGTTTCTCGTAAAGCTTTCTCTATTCCCATTTTCATCATAAGCAGTCATTGTTCGGCTCGTATTGAGGGCATAGCTAAAAGGGTTAATATCAAAATCTCTAGAATATTTTCCTTCAACAGGATTACTCACTCTTCCTACAGTGCCGGGAGCTTTTTGATTACGAATAGAACCCGTAGTAATAAAATTGAGTGTTAATTTTTCCGAAAGGTTAAATAAAGCATTGATATTTGTCGTATAGCGTTGTACTTTATTTCCGACAGCCCATCCATTATCGTTTAAATAACTTGTAGACATATACAACTGAGATTTATCAGTACCTGATGAAACGCTTACACCATGCTCTTGCATAAATGAGTTTTTGAACAAGACATCAAACCAATCCGTATTAGCAAGCGCGTATCTACTTAAAAATTTGTTTCGAGCTTCAGGAGTATTTTCGAGTCCAAATTTCCCATTACTTTCATTATATGAATTGATCAAATGATACATTTTGGTATAAACGCCTCCGTTCTCAGCTCTTGATGCATTAGAATGATTAAGCCAGCCTTTACGTGCAAGCTCCGAATAAACCGACATTTGATCCGAAGAATTCATGATATTATAATCGTTATATGTCGGTTTCAAAAACGTTGAGAAATTACCTGTATACGATATTAACGGTTTTCCTATTCTTCCTTTTTTTGTCGTAATTACGACTACCCCGTTCATCGCCCTGGCACCATATTGTGCTGTTGCGGCAGCATCTTTCAAGATATTGAAACTTTCAATGTCATCCGCATTGATTCCAGCCACAGAAGAACCAATCAGTGTATTGACATCACCAGAAGATAACTGTTCATTCGAGATATTTACAACATCTTCCAAAATAACGCCATCGACAACCCATAGCGGCTTATTATCGCCTGTAATTGAAGTTGCTCCACGGACACGTATTTTAGGTGCTGCACCAAAAGTTCCAGATACATTTTGTACAGATACCCCCGCTACTCGTCCTTCCAACATCCTACTTACATCAGTAATACCGTCCTGTTTGATATCTGATCCTTTTATTGTGGTCGCGGCACCAGTAAATAGCTTTCTATTTAAATTTTGATAACCGGTAGAAACAACATCCACTACATCCAGCTGTCTTTCATCGGATTCCAATTCAATAGCCATACTACTACGTCCCCCCACCGCTACTTCTTTCTGTGAATAGCCAATAAATCGTACAATCAAAACAGCATTGGCTGAAGCATTAATCTTGAAATGCCCAGATTCATCTGTTTGAGTTGATATGGAAGTCCCCTTAACTGACACAGTGACTCCGCTCAAACTTTTCCCGTTTTGATCCTTAATAGTTCCGGAAACAACCTGTTGCCAAGTATTTATGGTAGAACGATTATCTGCATCACCATTCACTGAGATCGTATTGGCAATAATCTTATAGTCGATATGATTATTACGCAAAACAGAATTCAATGCTTCTTCTACCGTAGCATTTTTTAAATTCACATTGACCCTGACTTTAGAATCAATATTTTCCCCATAAAATAGCTGCAGATCGGATTGCTTGGAAATTGCATTGAGTGCCTCCTCAATCCGTGCATTTTTCATCTTCAATGTAACTTTCTGCGCAATGCCGTTGGCTTGAACTCCGGTCACAAAGGCGAAAAGAAGACAGGTACTAATTTTCATAATACGTAAAGGTTTACAAAACCGAGGGTCATGAGGTATCAGTCGCCACGTTTTGCCAAATGGTAAGTTATTCATACATTTACTCTTTGTGGTTAATTTGGTTTACTTAATTCGCTTTTTAATTTTTTAGGCCCTTTTGATCATTCCGGAACAGGGATGCTGCAACATTCCTGTTCTATTTTATATGTAAGGCCTTAAGGTTAGGTATTATTTCTCTTACATAAGCACTCCTTTTTATTTATTTTCGACAATTAATTCTTTTCCTTGAAACTCAAATTTCAAATCACAGACGTACGTCAGCATTTCCAAAACTTCCGATAACTTAACATCACGCTTAAAGTTGCCAGTATACACTTTATCTAATGCAACATCTTTTTTAAATTTAACTTGTATGTCATACCATTTAGAAAGTGTTGAGGCAATTTCAACAATGGTTTCTTTCTTAAAGTAAAACTGATTGTTATGCCATGATAGATCGTGTTCCAAATCTGCTTTTCCTTTCCGAAGCTGTTCTCCTACAAGATTCGCGTATTCCCCGGGCTCCAAAACAACAACATTGCCAGAATGACTTACTTGCACTCTTCCCGAAGACAATGTCGTACGAACATTAGTTCCATAAGCATTAATATTGAAATGAGTCCCCAATACCTTCACTTCGTTTCCTTTAGATTCCACAAAAAAAGGACGCCCAGCCTCATGTGCCACCTCAAAATAAGCTTCACCTTCCAAGTAGACACGACGCTCATTATCTTTAAATTTTATAGGAAATTTGAGTTGGGAGTTAGCATTAATCCATACGTGGGTCCCATCTTCTAAGGTCAGCTTATAAAAATTGCCTTTAGGAACGACCAATGTATTAAATTGAAGAGGAGCTTCCTTCACTGGAATATCCATATTCTTGCCATTATCTTTATTCGCTAAGGCAACTATTTTTTGATCTACTGTTTTGTTCGATTTCTCCAAAGGCATTATTGTCCCATCAGCTAGGACCAATAAGGCTCCTGGCTGAGCAGGTGAAATATCTTTTTTTACAGGAGCGGTAGCTGCTACTTTGTCGGACACTTTCCCATCCTGCTGTAATACATAAAAGAGTGATACTCCTAATAATACGACAAGAATGGCAGCCACACGAAGAAAGTGCCTATAATTCTTATTTAATTTCCGGGGAGTCTGCTGAATATTACACCAAGCACCATCTTCATCCAAATTGGCAAAAAAGTTAAGATCTGACTCAATATTCTTTGCGTCCCGAAAACTTTCCAGCAAATCATCGTTACTTTTGTCAGATTTCCGCCACTGCTCAATAGCATCCCGATCCGCCATTGTTTCTTGGCCACGAAGTAACTTATTGATGAGTTTGACTATGTAATTGGTATTAGCTTTCATATCTACAGGTTAGAAACCCTATAGATTCGTCAAGGGTGACAAGAAATTAAAATTATTTTAATAAAAAAATAACAAGGGGTAAAAATTCGGGATGCAGCTTATCCAGTAAAATCTTCATGCCTCGTTGCTTTTGCGTTTTAACGGTATTTACGCTGATCTGAAGTTTTTCGGTAATTTCAAGATTCGACAAGCCTTCTAAATAGCCCATCTTAAAAATTTGCTGACACGCAGTAGGCATTTCGGCAATAATCCGATAGACTTCATTGATCACCTCGGTATGAATTATCGAAAGTTCAACAGAATGCGCATCTTCCTCATTGAACTTAACCCGAGTCCAATACTTTTCTTTTACTTTTTCATGCCTTAAATGCTTCAGACAAGAAAATCGCACGGCAGTATATAAATAGTTTCGTACAAAGATTTCGGATTCATCGATTCGTTGCTGCTCCCTAAAGAATGTAATAAACGCCTCTTGCACCAAATCCTCTGCAATAGAAGATTCTCCCACAAATTTCCATGCAAAATGACACAAGCTTTTATAATGCGTTCTAAATAACTTCTCTTCGGGTCCCATAGCTCTCTAACGGGTATAGTAAAATTGATTAGCGACAATCGCTAGCGGTTGATAAACTAGTCTTATGTAAAGATATAATTTTTAATTTTTGTTAAACAAAAATTAACACATTTATTACATAAACTATTCACACTACACATTAAAAAATTCTATTTCTCAATAAATTAACTTCTTTTGACCCTTTTTTGCAAGCTTATTCTCTCATTAAAAATTTATTCTCAAGTCAAAACAAAATCCCTGTTTTTATCATTTATTCATAGGAAAAACAGCTGAAAAAACACCATTTTCCGCTTTTTTTTACTATATTGTAAACTTTCAAAAAACCTTCATCGCTATATAAGCGTTGGCAACGATGAACTGTAGAAGGTTCTTATTGACAAGTAAAACAAACACTTCAATAAAAAATTAAAACAAAGACTAAATGCTATTTACTGTTCTATCAGGATTAATAACATCGAGCCTTATTGTTCCATTTGGTCGATTCCTTAAAACCAAATGGGGTTTTATTCTCGCATTCTTACCGGTACTTCTATTTCTATACTTTACGCAATATATTGTACCAATTAGTCAAGGCTCCTATTTCGTACAGTCGACGTCATGGGTACCCTCTTTAGGTATCAATCTGGATTTTAAATTAGATGGACTATCATTACTTTTCTCCTTATTGATTACTGGAATCGGAGCTTGCATCTTTTTCTACGCCAATGCCTATCTTAAAGGGCATCGGTATATCGATCGATTCTTTGGCTACCTCTGTCTCTTTATGTCGGCGATGCTGGGACTTGTCCTATCGGACAATATGTTATTATTGTTTATCTTCTGGGAACTGACCTCGATCAGTTCGTTTTTTCTGATAGGATTTAACAATGACAACAAGGACTCACGAAAAAGCGCATTGACCGCGTTATCTATTACCGGTTTGGGCGGCTTTTTCCTTTTGGCAGGTTTTATTTTACTCGGTAATATTGCCGGCACCTATCATATTACGGCACTCATTGGTAAAGTATCACTCATTCAGCAGCATCCATTGTTCCCGCTGGTCTTTGGCCTGATAGCACTTGGAGCGATTACGAAATCGGCACAATTTCCTTTTCATTTTTGGCTACCCGGTGCCATGAAAGCGCCAACGCCTGTATCGGCCTACTTACATTCCGCAACCATGGTGAAGGCCGGAATCTACCTTTTGGCCCGTTTTTCACCAATACTTGGGGGCAACCCAATCTGGATGTATTCTCTCATGGCCATTGGTGGCTTCACGATGCTTTATGCCGCATTCCATTCCCTTTTCAGAACCGACTTAAAGGGAGTTCTTGCCTACTCAACGATATCCGCACTAGGTATTTTGGTTTTCTTATTGGGCCTCGGCACAAAGGACGCCATTATTGCAGCAAGTGTCTTTATACTTGTACATGCCTTATATAAAGCCGCTTTATTCTTGATCACGGGAATTATAGATCATGAAACCGGGACAAGGGATCTTACAGTCTTGCGGGGGCTACGCAAGGTATTAATGCCTGTCGCTATCGCTGGTTTCCTAGCGGCACTTTCCAGTGCCGGTATTCCACTTACATTTGGATTTATTGGAAAGGATCTGATTTACGAGGCAACACTGCATGCCACACCCGATTTATTTCTCTATTTGACAGTAGCTGCTGTAGCAACCAATATATTATTGGTCTCTGCCGGATTTATGGCCGGTATCAAACCTTTTATGGGTAAACTGCCCGAGCAATTCAATACAATCCACCTGCCCTATAAAGCCATGTGGATCCCACCTTTACTTTTAGCTATATTAGGAGTTGTCTTTGGATGCATCCCAGGACTTGTCGGCGAATGGATTGCCGGACCTACCGCAACAAGTATACTCGCAAAACCCGAAACATTTCACCTGAAAATCTGGCATGGCTTTAATTTAATCCTCCTATTAAGCGCTATTACAATTGCTGCTGGCACCTTACTTTATTTCGCAAACAGGCCCAGCGATAAAAAATTGGCTTGGATTGCAAATTTCAATAAGATTTCTCCTGAATATATCATCCAATTATGTGCGCAGGAAATTGTTTTGTTCTCTACTTTCTTCACCAACAAAATGCACAACGGCTATTTGCGTTCGTATCTGTTGAAAATTATCTTATTTGCCGAATTATTGATCGCCTACCAGTTATACCTGGGGGGACCGCTCCATATCAAATGGGAAACCCTATCGCCAGTGAGTTTCTACGAAGTCACCACAGTCTGCATTTTGGTCGGTGCCATTGTACTTACCATCCGCACCTCATCCCGTTTAACTGCCGTAGTAGCCACCAGTGTTGTAGGTTATGCCATATGTCTTATTTTCGTATTTTACAGCGCCCCAGATCTAGCGATGACGCAATTCACCATCGATACACTCACGGTGGTACTCTTCGTATTGGTACTCTTTAAGCTCCCCTCTTTCCTGAATTTGGCCAACCGACGCACCATCATTCGCGACGCCGTGGTCGCTATCCTTTTTGGCATTCTGCTATCCATGGTTGCACTGCGTGTACTCCATGAACCAACGACAACCAATATCAGTGATTTCTATGGCGATTATGCTTATGTGCTTGCTAAAGGAAAAAATGTTGTCAATGTATTGCTTGTCGATTTCAGAGGTTTTGACACCATGTTTGAAATTGTGGTATTGAGTATTGCTGCATTAGGGGTATACAGCTTATTAAAATTACGTTTAAAATCCTCGGATAAAGAATAATGATAGTTAAAGGTTATGCACAAATGAGCTAATAGCTCCTTGCTAAATAGTAACAAATGAACAGTACAATATTACAGACCGCTACGCGGTATTTATTACCGATACTCTTACTTTTCTCGGTGTTCCTTCTACTCAGGGGGCATTATTACCCAGGCGGAGGTTTCGTTGGCGGCTTAGTTGCTTCGATTGCCTTTGTGCTGCATAGTTTTGCCTTTGGCCCTCAAAACACCATGAAACTGATTCAGTACAAACCGCTGTCACTTATTCCCATAGGATTGGGGATTTCGGCCATAAGCATGTTCTTACCTGCATTTTTTGGCTACCCTGTCATGACCGGGCTTTGGCTGGAAGAGAAAATTCCCGTTATCGGGATGATAGGAACCGCCTTATTTTTTGACCTTGGTGTATACTTTGTTGTCATCGGTGTCGTCCTGACGATTTTATTTACAATTGCTTTAACTACTGAAGAAGAAGAATAATGGAACTGATACTCGTGTTATTGATCGGCATCCTTTATGCTGCCGGAATATACCTCATCTTGCGTCGAAGCATGGTGAAACTGTTGCTGGGGATTATGTTACTGGGCAATGGTACCAATATTTTGATCTTCTTATTGGGAAACATTATTAAAGGTAAACCACCTATCATTGGACCCGATCTGAAGGTATTCACCGATATTTATGCGGACCCGATTCCGCAAGCACTTATTTTAACGGCCATCGTGATCAGCTTTGGCCTAACCTCCTTTGCCATCGTTTTACTCAAGCGTGTATATGCATTGCTTGGTACTGATGATTTGGATGATTTGAACACGCCTGAGGAAGAAGATATATGATAGACAACCACATTATAGCCACGATTATCGTGCATTTATTTATTGCTATTGTCCAACTAATGTTTTGGCGCAAATCCACCGCACAACGTTTTCTGAGTGTCGGTGGAAGCTTGCTTGCGCTCATTCTTGCCTTTAAACTATTCTTCAAGGTTTATGATGGTGGTATTTTGACCATGAATGCGGCCAATTGGAAAGCTCCTTTTGGAATTGTCTTTGTTGCCGATCTTTTCAGCAGTACCCTGGTTCTCCTAACTTCAATCGCAGGGCTGGCGGTCTCCATCTTTTCCTGTGTCGGCGTAGGGCGCCAGCGTATTCTCTACGGTTACTTCCCGATCTTTCACTTTTTGATGATGGGGCTCAATGGGGCTTTTCTAACCGGTGACATCTTCAATCTGTATGTATGGTTTGAAGTTATTATTATTTCCTCTTTTGTATTGATGACTTTGGGGGGCAGAAAATCCCAATTGGAAGGTGCCGTAAAATATATGGCCATGAATATCCTGGCTTCCACATTTTTCTTAACAGGAATAGGTATACTTTATGGCATTTCAGGCTCGTTAAACATGGCCGACCTGGCCCTCCGTATTCCTAAAATACAAAATCAGGCATTAGTAGAAATTACAGCAACATTTTTCCTGATCGGTTTTGGGATTAAATCCGCCGTATTTCCACTCTATTTTTGGTTACCGTCCTCTTACCATACGCCACCTTCGGCCGTAGCAGCGACATTTGGAGGCTTATTGACCAAGGTTGGGATTTACGCCTTGTTCAGGGTATTTTCCTTACTATTTATTCCCAATCATTTTACCAAGGAACTGCTTATCGTCTTAGCCATATTGACTATTCTGACGGGTGCGTTTGGCGCACTGATCAAAACCAATATCCGAAGGTTGTTTTCTTATTTGATCGTTTGTCATATTGGTTTTATGATTGGCGGATTGGGCTTATATAGCAAATGGGCTTTATTAGGCGCAGTATTCTACCTGATCCATGATATCATGGTCAAAACGAACTTATTCCTCATCGCTGGTGTTATACGACAACTCCGCGGCACCATGGATATGACCAAACTGGGTGGACTTTATGCCCAATATCCAAAGATTTCATTACTTTTTGCCATTGTTCTATTTTCATTGGTGGGCATTCCACCACTATCGGGCTTTTGGCCAAAAATATATCTTTTCAAAGACGCTTTCCAGTTAGAAAAATATGCTTTCGCGGGAGCCCTGATTATCGGCAGCTTTATCACCTTGTTTGTCATCGCCAAAATGTGGGCGCAGGTATTCTGGAAAGATGCGCCTGATCCGGAAATCATTGACGATAAATTTGCGGGTATGATCGGCTATAAGAGAACAATGCTCATACTTCCAGTTGTTATTTTGGCGTCTGTGTCTCTCTATATTGGACTCAATGCCGAAGCTATCATCCATGTTGCGGATCGGATTGCGACACAATTATTGGATCCATCACCTTACATAAACGCTGTATTAGGAGGGCAGAAATGATATGATAAAACAGTTTTTAATGAACCTCATGTTATCCTTTATCTGGGTCGCATTGACGGGATCGATGTATTACACCAACTTCCTATTCGGCTTTATGCTGGGATTTGGTATCCTCTGGCTTATGAACAGGAATGAGGTAGATCAACGCTACTTTTATCGGGTCCCCAAAACATTGAGTTTTATTCTTTTTTTCCTGTGGGAAATGATTGTCGCCAATGTGCAGGTTGCCTACGACGTAATAACCCCCAAGTTTTTTATCAAACCTGCGATTGTCAAGTACCCCATGGATGCAAAAACCGATTTGGAAATCAACCTGCTTTCAACCTTTATCTCGTTGACACCTGGCACACTTATCCTCGACGTAAGTGAAGATAAGAAAACGCTCTTTATTCACGTCATGTACATGAAAAGCAAGGAACAATTTGTTTCTACTCTTAAAAATAATGTTGAACGAAGACTTTTAGAACTCTTAAGATGACTTTAAATAGCTATTTTGACTATGTGATCCTTCCGATCTTGACTATTTCAGTCATATTGGCTTTTATTCGGCTGTATAAGGGCCCTCAGATATTTGATCGTGTAATCGCCTTAGACCTTATTATCACCATTGGAATCGGCATTATTACCGTTTATAGTATTCGAACTTCCCAGGAGGTGTTTTTAGACATTGCCATGATCTTGGCGCTTATCGCATTTCTTGGTACGATCGCATTTTCATTTTATTTAGAAAAACAAAGCAAAGATGATTGATATTACTTTAGCCATTCTCAGTACAATCGGGGCATTGGCCATACTATTTGCATCTATTGGCATCTTGCGGATGCCCGATTTTTATTTACGCCTTTCAGTTACCGTAAAAGCAGCAACATTGGGTGTCGGACTATTGCTCATTTGTGCAGCCATGACCTTCCCGGATGTGTCCGTAACGACCAAGGCTATAGCTATTGGATTTTTCCTAATCCTCACAGCTCCGGTTGCAGCACACATGATTGGTAGGGCGGCCTATATCCAGCGGGTAAAAACATGGAAGGGAACCACCTTAAATGACCTCGAAAAGGAAGGTGAATTAGATTGCAGAAAAGAAGATTTTTAAGAAAAGCGCAAACGGCTTTTCCTAAAAATCTTCTTTTCTTATTCGGATTTCTGGTGTTGATTAGAATATTACACAAACAGGCGCTGGTACAGCAATTTCTTTCCCAGTATCGGTCAACAAACCCGTTTTAGCATCCCGGCTAAACAAAACAATGTTGTTGGTATACTGATTTGCTACCAAAAGGTACTTACCATCCGGAGAGAGGTTGAAATTGCGCGGTCCTTTACCTTTTACCGAAAGATTGGAAAGCTTCTTCAGTTCCCCATCCTTCTCCACCGAAAAGGTAGCGATTGTATTGGCATCGCCACGGTTGGTTGCATACAGAAATTTGCCATCAGCAGAAATCTTAATATCCGCACCGCCGTTACTTCCTTTAAAACCTTCGGGGTTAATATCAAAAGTACTTTGATACATCCATGCATCACCATCTTTTTTATACGATGCAATTTGACCGGTCATTTCCAATACGACATATAGGAATTTCTCTTTCTTATCAAACACGATATGACGCGGTCCCCCTCCTGCTGGCGTAAAGATATCTTCTGATTCATCAGCAAGACTATAGGCATTTCCCGTTTTACTCACCGGATAAATAGAAATCTCATCCAAACCAAGATCTTGGACGTACAACTTATCTCCTTTATTGGAGAAAAAAGTAGAATGTACATGTGGCTTTTCTTGGCGTACGGGGTCCACCCCCTTACCCTCGTGTTGTATTAAGCGTGCTCTTTTGCTTAAAACACCATTACTTTCTAAATCAAACAACGCCGCAGAGCCGCCTGTATAATTTGCTACAGCGAGCAAGCTACCCTTAGGATGTACTTCAACAAAACATGGCGACTCTCCTCCGGAAGGAAGTGAGTTTAGAAAAGTTAAACGACCGTCCTTAAAAGAATAGGCAGAAACAGACCCCTCTTGATTTGGAACCTCATTAACGGCATAAATAAAGTTATTATTTCGCGCCAAAAAGGATGGATCTTTACTTTCTTGCGTGCTCGACAAAGTTGTTTCACCAGTTTTAACATCAAAATTATAAATATAGATGCCTTTGCTCGCGGTTTTGCTCGTATATGTGCCCACAAACATAGGAATCTGTTGCGCAAAACTAGCCAGCGGTAAAATTGTCATCAAATAAATAAATGCTTTTTTCATTGAAATTATTTTATAAATGTAGATACTCATTTGTTGAATGAGACCATTACATCAAGTTTGTTTCTAAATTATACGGGACCCCAATTAAATTCCCTAATTCATTCCTCGTGTGAGGATCTAAAAACCCCTCCATTTTACAGGTGTAAATATCGTCAATAGACTTGTTAAATTTGGTTAAAACCGTCCTTTCTAATAGGCAAATGCGTATTTTAGCACATCAATTTTAACAATTCTAAAATCACCCATTTAAAATATTGGGAATACAAAAATATTGTTAAATAAAAGTACGAATAATTCATATAATCTGATAATTTTGTGCTGTTGTTCAAAAAAGTATATATTGAACACAATTACTACGCATACCGCCGAAGGCAGCGTGAATGCTTGTGACAAAAAAATAAATCATGGACAAATAACCGAGTGAAAGAAGTTCATTTATACAAATGAAGATCACTCATAAATATCATAAATAATTTATACGGATGAAAAAAAACATTTATATATTGTTTTTATTGCTGTTTGCATCAATTCAGGCCAGTCTTGCGCAACGTCAAGTTATTGATCGCGTTGTCGCAACGGTTGGATCGGGCATTATCTTACAGTCCGACGTGGATATGCAATATTCTCAATGGTTAGCGCAAGGGAATAAACCAGATGAAAACTATAAAGATGGTATATTGGAACAGTTAATTGTCCAAAAATTATTATCTCAACAAGCCGTAATTGACTCCATCGATGTAACCGAGACGGAAGTTGATGACAACCTCAATGCACGCCTTCGCCATATGTCCCAACAGGCTGGAGGGCAAGAACGTCTTGAAAAATTCCTTAACCGCTCTTTATTGCAATACAAAGAAGAAATGCGCCCGAGTGTTTTCGAACAATTAAAAGCGCAAAAAATGAGACAAAACATCGTTTCCAAAATAGATGTAACTCCGTTGGAAGTAAAACGTTATTTTGAAGGCTTGAATAAAGACAGTCTGCCTTACTTCAATACCGAGGTAGAAATCGGTGAGATTGTCATGATGCCCAAATTGACAGATGCAGAGAAAAAAGAGCAGCGAGATAAGATTGAAGGTATCCGCAAGCAGATCATAGATGGCTCCGACTTTGGAACTATGGCACGCATATACTCTCAAGATCCCGGATCTGCCCCTTATGGTGGTGATTTAGGTTTTGGTACACGTGACAACTACGTAAAGGAATTCTCCGCGATGGCTTTTAAATTAAAACCGGGAGAAATATCACCTATTGTAGAATCCAAATATGGCTTTCATATTATTCAGGTGCTCGAAAGACGTGGCGAAGAAGTACACACACGCCATATCCTGATGAAGATCAATCCTGGGCCTGCAGCATTGGAGAGAACCAAAAATAAATTGGACAGTATCTATAAACTGGTGGTTGACAAAAAAATGGATTTCTATCATGCCGCTACAAATTTTTCAGATGCAGAGGAAAGTAAATTCAATGGGGGTATGATCCTAAATCAAGAGGGCTCGAGCCGCACGACGGTAATCCCAATGGATGGTTTGGAGAAATCAGTATTTACCGCAATCGATCCGCTAAAACCAGGAGAATACTCGAAACCAGAGCAATTTACAGACAAAATGGGCGATGTTGGCTACCGTTTCAATTACTTGAAAACACGTATCCCGCCTCACAAAGCAAATTTGGACGAGGATTTCACAAAGATCAAAGAAGCCGCCGTTCAGGATAAAACCAACCGTAATCTGAGCAAATGGTTCGATGATAAATTGAAGACCACCTACATCAATATCAGTGATGACTTCGGTCACAGTGAAGGATTGAAAAAATGGAAAAAACAATAGTGTACAACACACTTATCCTATAAAAAAGGGCTTGAATATAAACTATTCAAGCCCTTTTTTATTTCGCTATCATTCTGTTATTTTTCAAACATCATCTCGATCAGAATATTCCAGTTCGCTTTCTTCACATCATCTTTCGCCAATTCACTCAGTTGCCAGATACGAATATAATTATACTTCACAACCTTATCCTTTTGTCGCACCGTTGCAGTTCCCTTGGTATAGGCAAAATCGCCACTATACGAACGTTTTACTTCTTCGGGCACTGTTTCTACCGTCATCCGTTGTTTTTTGAGATAAGCCATCATTTCGGCTTTTCCTTCCATCGGACTGGTCCAAGGGAACAAAAACCGGACATCCTCACTTAAAAACTCCTTATATGCGGTTGGGTTATCGGCTTTCAAAACTGTTGACATCAATTTGTCTGTCTCCAGGACAATATCTTCACGCTGATTCAATCGCACTTTAGAGCGATGCTTCAGATACCACGAGTCGGTAGGTTCGATATATTCAAGATCAAATTCCCCATCCTTCCCGTTATTTTCAACTTCGGCCCGAATATCGACCAGCCACTTACCCTTCTTATTGCGTTTCCACACAGTCAGGTATTCCCCATGACGCAATCTTGCACCTACTTTCTGAAAGTCCATAGACCCCGAAGTCACACCAAACTCCTGACTTTTAGCAATCAACGCAAACGTAGGCTGCCAATTTAAAACATCGGGAATATTTGGTCTATTATTAAGATAGTTATAAGCATTTACTGCTGATGGGACGTAAAACGTAGATTCCTTATCAATGATCGAAAGAAACGCCTGGTGCGGTGTAGAGGCTTTAGCCAATGCAGCAGCATCCTTATCGGCCTGCAATAGGCTTCCAACTTTCTCAGGTATCTGCGCATATAGCGTTGTACCAGCAACACTCATGAATGCGACGACGGATAGCCTATTCCAAAAATTCATATGCAAAATGATCTTTCTTTTAAAGGTTATATGGAATATTGATTGGTTTCCACGATAATATATTTTCCCAATAGGAATATTCCATTTTACTCCTCTTTTATAAATTCGATTTCTTATCTATCAAATCTTATTCCAAAGTGTTCCTTCTTTGCTATCTTTCAATTGAATTCCAATAGAATTAAGCTCATCACGAATACGATCTGAGGTGACGAAGTCTTTATTTGCTTTGGCTTCGTTACGTAGTTTAATGACCAGATTCATGACGTCATCGATATCATCGGATGCTGAAGTCTGATCATTTCTAAGCCCTAGGATATCCTCAACAAATTCTTTCATGAATACTTGAAGACCTTCCAATCCTTCTGCCGTTACTTTCGCTTTACCATCATAAATCGAGTTGATGATACGTACAATTTCAAACAGTTCGGCAATGAGTACAGGGCTATTAAAGTCGTCATCCATAGCTGCGTAACACTTGCGGCGGATTTCAGCTAAATTGAATGAATCAGCACCTTTAGACACCTTCAATTTGTCTAAAAGACTGATCGCAGTCATGAGTCTTTTATATCCCTTGTCGGCCGCATCCAATGCCTCATTGGAGAAATCCAACGTACTCCTATAATGTGCCTGCAACATAAAGAAGCGTACGGCCATCGGCGAATAACCTCTATTCAATAAGGGATGATTTCCAGTAAATAGCTCGCCCGGTAAAAATCCATTTCCGGCAGATTTGGACATACGTGCACCATTTACAGTCAACATATTCGTGTGCATCCAATATTTGGCAGGGCTCGTATGGTTACATGCTTCAGACTGTGCAATTTCATTGGTATGATGTGTCGCTGCCAAGTCCATTCCACCACCGTGAATATCGAATTGATCACCTAAGTACTTTCTGCTCATGGCCGAACATTCAATATGCCAACCCGGAAAGCCAACACTCCAAGGTGCAGGCCAACGCATAATCGTTTCAGGTTTTGCTTTGATCCACAAGGCAAAATCCAAACGCCCCTTTTTCTCATCCTGACCGCTCAATTCACGGGTATTATTGAGCATATCCTCCAATTTACGATTGGTCAATATCGTATAATCGTATGTTTCAACATATTTTTCAACATCAAAATAAACCGTACCATTCCGCTCATAGGCATAGCCATTCGCTATAATCTGTTCGATCATTTCGATCTGCTCGGAAATATGACCTGTCGCAGTAGGCTCAATACTAGGCGGCAATGTATTAAAAAGACGCAATACGTCATGAAAACCTATCGTATACTTTTGAACGATTTCCATCGGTTCCAACTGCTCCAATTTTGCTTTTTTTGCAAACTTGTCATCCCCTTCATCACGATCGCCTTCCAAGTGCCCCGCATCGGTAATATTGCGCACGTAACGCACTTTATAACCAAGATGACGCAAGTATCTAAAAATCAAATCAAAAGACACAAACGTTCGACAGTTTCCCAAATGCACATCACTGTACACTGTGGGTCCACATACGTACATACCAACGAGATTGGGATGAATAGGTTCGAATTTTTCTTTTGTTCGCGAAAGCGTATTGTATAAATAGAGATTATGGTCCATGTTTAATCGCTGCTTGGAAATCTATTTTTGTCTGAAATATATTTGAATTGGCACACCTGTAAAGTCAAAGTTCTCACGCAATTTGTTTTCAATAAAACGTTTGTACGGATCTTTGATATATTGTGGCAGATTACAGAAGAATGCAAACATCGGTGTCCGTCCTGGCAACTGTGTTGCATATTTAATTTTGATATATTTACCCTTTAAGGATGGCGGTGGATAATTTTCGATAATATCCAGCATCACTTCATTCAATTTGGACGTAGGGATCTTCTTTGTCTTGTTGGCATATACCTTGTCGGCAACCTCCAATACCTTAAGAACACGTTGTTTTTCGGTTACGGAGGTAAAGATAATAGGCACATCTGTAAAAGGTGCTATTTTCTCTTTGATGCGATCTTCAAAAGCCTTCATTGTTTTGTTGTCCTTTTCGATCAAATCCCACTTGTTGACAACAATTACGATACCTTTACGGTTCTTCTCTGCTAGGTTGAAAATATTAACGTCCTGCGCTTCTAATCCATCCTGTGCGTCAAGCATTAAAATCGTCACATCAGAATCTTCCAAGGCTTTGATGGTACGCATCACCGAATAAAACTCTATATCTTCATTTACTTTGGACTTACGACGAAGACCAGCAGTATCGATCAATAAAAAGTTATGTCCATATTGATTGTAATGTATACGGATTGAATCACGTGTCGTCCCGGCCATTGGCGTTACAATATTGCGATCTTTACCGATCAATGCATTTGTCAGGGAAGATTTACCCACATTCGGGCGGCCTACGATGGTATATTTCGGTAAGGATTCTTCTTCTTCCTCCTCCACTTCGAAATGAGAAACCACAGCATCCAACAGTTCACCTGTACCCGATCCTGTAGCCGACGAGATATTGAAGACCTCTCCTAAACCAAAGGCATAAAACTCTGCCGATTCATGGTGCAATTTTGCGTGATCGACTTTATTGGCCACGACATACACAGGTTTGGAGCTTCTTCTCAGAATATCAGCGATTTCGTCATCCAGGTCGGTAATACCAGTTGTGACATCCACCATGAATATAACGACTGAAGCTTCTTCAATAGCGATATAGACCTGATCGCGAATAGCCTCTTCAAAAACATCATCCGAACCATGTACAAAACCACCTGTATCAATTACTGTAAATTTCTTTCCGATCCACTCGGCTGTTTCATAATGACGGTCGCGCGTCACTCCGCTAAAGTCATCAACAATCGCCTTTCTACTTTCTGTAAGACGATTGAATAAGGTAGATTTACCAACATTTGGACGACCAACAATTGCAACAATATTTGCCATATTTATTTTATTTGATCCACCCGCTCTCACAGCAGATGGCACTTTTATGCTAAAAATATACTTAAGGGAACAAAGATACGGATTCGAAAGGGATTATCGCGACACAAAAACAAAAATGGCTTTACCGTGAAGTAAAGCCATTTATCGGGTTTAAATTATAAATATTCGTCTAATTAGACGTTGGATTCTGCGTCAATTTACCTGGATAAGAATTTATTGCGTTCTGTGGAATAAAATAAGTCACTCTAAAATCTGTTGGTAGAATATCTTCAAATTGTTTTTGTGGTCCAGGATAAGTTCTATTCAACGGTAACCCATTACGGAACACATCATAGCTGCGTTCGGCCTGATAGGCCAATTCCAACTGACGCTCTTTATCGATCAGTTTGCTTGCGTTGGCCGCATCAATCGAAGTATATCCTCCATTGACGATAGAACGATTTCTGATGGTATTCAAATCATTTAATGCAGCACCATAGTTACCTAATTTTGCATTAGCTTCGGCACGGTTTAAATAAATTTCACCCAAGCGACTGATTACAGGCGAGTGCAGTTGAGACTCCTCCCCTTCACGTGAACATTTCACAATATAGAATTGGGGATAAGCGCGGTTTAAGGAAATATAGTAATCTATCATACCCGCATAGGTATTGCCATCCTCATAGGTAATTGAATAGGTCTGTTGATTAGCATTAATTGCTGTCAATGTATATTCTTTAACAACCTCCTTATCACCGACCTTTTTGACTTCTCTCGCAATAACATTATTTCCACTAATTATAACTGGAATCTGTACATAGCTCACTGTTTTAGGGTCACCGGCCTTCGCTGGGACGTCCTGCTTGATAAATCGAATTACTGTTGAATAGTTGTCCTTATCATCTTTGGCATATGTTGGTTCAATAAATGCAGCACGTGCATCGACAATGTTGTAATGATCAGGTCTCCAATCATTACGACCAGTTTCATTCAATAGATCAATGTACTTGGCACTGGAATACATCTCACCCCAGCCCATACCACCGATATTGGAGTACATACCACCAATACCATAATAGTGATCATCGCCCGAAAATTCAGAAGCGACACGTTTCACCGCAAAGATGGTCTCTTTGTTATCTTCTGGTCTAAAGGTATTATATTTCATGAATTGCTCACGGGCCAACAGCACATATTTACCTGAATTAATCACCTTATCTGCATATTCAACCGAAAGACGAGCATATGCTGCATTTGGATTTTTATAGGTACCACTCATATACAGATATATACGGGAAAGCATCGCTTGCGCTGCACCTTTGGATGCATATGTAGCCCCTTTATCAAGTGTCAGTAAACCTTCTGCCTTTTTTAGATCGCTGATTGCCTGTGCATACGTATCTTTGACAGAAGAACGGTCCGGCAGATTCAAATTATTGAAAACATCATCAGGTGTACCATTGACAATAGGGACACCTAAGTTTGTTTCTGGGCTTTGATAGTATGGCTTTCCAAATGCACGACAAAGGTAAAAGTACATCATTCCACGGATGTAATAACACTCCCCCAGTTTGTTGTCCATTTCTTTGCTTTGACCTTCTGCAAACATCTTGATGACGTTCGAGGATTGTGCAATAGCTTTATAGCCGCTGTCCCAAAAATCCTGTAAACGATAATTGTTTGGAGTTCTCGCATAGGAGATAAATTCGTAAAACGCATCTGTCGATGAACCGCGGATCATCATATTATCACCAGCGTATTCACCTAAACGGTGCATAGGGTCGGACCAAGCTTTTAACTGTGCATAAGTACCGGTTACCATTGCATCAGGATTAGTTACAATATTATCTTCGTCCATTGAAGTATAAGGAAGTCGATCTATATCGCAAGAGGATACTGCCGTTGCGATTAAAAGTCCGATTAATATCTTTTTCATTATTGATTTTCTAAACGTTAAAATTAAAATGTCACACTTGCGCCGAACATGTATTTGCGAACCATAGGATATACAGAAACACCTGTAGATCTGATCATTTGACCGCCTCCACCTTTGCCATCTGGCTCAGTCAACGGAAGTTCCGGATCAACACCTGAGTAGTTCGTAATTGTAAACAAGTTCTCTCCAGCTAAGAATACGCGTAAATTTTTGATGTTATACTTTTTCAGATCGAAGTTGTAGCCCAAAGTCAACGACCTCATCTTTAAAAAATTGTTACTTTCCAAGTAGCGTGTTGACGGCGAATTACCTTTATCTTGATTATCATATTTCGCTATCGGGTGAGTAGCTACATCGCCCGGTTTTTCCCAACGACTCCATCCATCTTGTAGTTTCATCTGATTACGATCTGTATATGTTCCGTCCGAATCAAATTCCTGACGTGAGTAATTATACAATTTCCCGCCCAACGAGAAACCAAAGACAGCATTTAAGTCAAACTGTTTATAATTTAAGGACGTACTGAAACCTCCAAAAAGATCTGGGTTTCCCTTCCCTACATTACGGAATGTGGCATCTGAATAATTAGATGTTGCTGTTCGCGTTTCGTTACCATCCGCATCTGTGGTATATTGATACCACATAGGTGCCCCATTATCTACGTTAACGCCAGCCCATTCTTTTAAGTAATAGGTATCTACCGGATAACCAGGTTGAAGCAAGCGTTGCGCCGATCCAGCGATTCCTGAACCATCTCCCGCTATAATTCGTTTAGATACAAGATTGCCATCAGCATCTTTTGTGGCGAAAAGTTCTGTCAGTTTATTCACATTGTGACTTAAATTAACATCCAGACTCCATTGCACATTGTCATTTCGAACGATGTCGCCACCGATGGTCAATTCAATCCCCCGGTTTTGCATCTTACCAATATTTTTCCAAATAGAGGTAACACCGGTCAGACCACTGATGGGAACTTGATAAAGTACATTGTCTGTTTTCTTGTCGTAATAATCAACATTAAATCTTAGTCGATTTTTTAACAAGGCTGCATCCACCCCAAAACCTGTTGTGTATGTTTTTTCCCAAGTCAGATTTTTATTACCGATTTGACTAATTAACGCCCCTGGTATACCATTATAACTTGATGATGCCGATACCGAATAAAGGCTATACTGTGGATATAATGAGCTCGGTCTATTACCTACCGATCCATATGCAACTCTCAATTTCAAGTTATCCACCCAATCAGCCTTAAACCAGTTTTCCTTATTGATATTCCAACCACCACTGACTGAAAAGAAGTTTCCATATTTTGCATTCGTACCAAAATTGGATGCTCCATCACGGCGGAACGATACCTGTGCCAAATATTTATTATCGTATGCATAGTTTGCATTAGACAAAAATGACTGTACTGCCCATTCGGAAATTCCGCCTCTGGTCCGCTCTGGTTTTGCAACAACATCCAATACCTCGAAACCATTTACAATACCCGTCCCATAAGCATCTAAGGTTTTTGTCCAATAGTCGTTAAATTCGTATGCAGCCAATCCATTCAGGCTATGTTTATCCCAAGTCTTGTTGAAACGTAAAATCTGGTTGGTATATCGACGGGCAAATTCCATGCGATAATCTGTCACACGACCAATTACACTTTCGCCACTGTTTGATCTTGGATCTTGATACCCGCTATCGGAATAACTATTGTAACGATAATTGTTGACTGAGGAGAAGGTCAACCAATCTGTTAATTTGACATCGAAATCTAAGTTACCCATAAATTCATAATTGGTATTGGCACTATGATTCCATTGCAAGTCATACAAGTAGTTTGTGCTTGCGTTGTTGACCCAGCCACTGTAGCGGTGTGGCACTAAATTTCCATTAGCATCGTAAGGGCTATCCCATGGTAGATTACCATACATCGCGTTGACATCGTATTGACGATCATCAACAGAACGTTTAGAACCGACAATTGATGGTTTAATGGTCAACCAGTCAAAAGGTTTATAATTGGTACGCAATCTAAAGTTATAACGATCATAGTCATACCCTTTTACTGCACCAGCTTCGTTATAATACCCCACAGACAAATAAGATTGCAATTTATCGGTACCACCTTGAATAGAAAGATTATGATTCTGTACAAATCCAGTTTTAGTAGCCAGCTTCCACCAGTCGAAATTACTATTGCGTAAGTCCGAATTCCAACGCGGAAATTTGATATCAGCTGGATTTGAGAATGAAGCAAAGTAGTCATAAAGTTCAGCTCCATCCATCATCTTCATGTGTCCATTAGAAAGTTGGTTAACCCCCATTTTGGTAGAAAAACTAATACTGGTCTTGGAAGCTGAAGGATTTTTTGTTGTGACGACAACAACACCATTTGCACCTTGAGAACCATAAATAGATGTTGAGGCAGCATCCTTTAATATCGTTAAAGATTCAATATCGTTAGGGTTGATATCACCTGGACTTGAACCAACAATGACGCCGTCAATAACCCATAGTGGACTTGTTGTACCACTTATTGTTGCCTGACCACGAATCACAACTCCACCATTTGATCCCGGTTTACCAGCTCCTGGTGCCACATAGACACCTGCGGCCTTACCATTTAACATATTCTCGACAGACGGAGTTGTTACGTCACGCAATTTGTCACCTTTCACAGCCTGAAGAGCACCGGTCAAACTTTCTTTTTTCTGTTGTGTTCCATAACCAACTATGACAACTTCCTGGAGTGCTTCGCTATTGGACTCAAGATTAATGTTAACAACCGACCCTGTCACTATCACTTCTTGCGCCTTATATCCAACACTTGTAATGACCAATACATCGCCATTTTTAGCATCAATTGTAAATCGTCCATCTACACCTGCGGATGTCGATTTAGCACTACCTTTCACACTAATGGTAGCACCTGCCAAGGGTCCGTCTACAGACCGCACTGTTCCGCTCACTTTTTGTTGATAAACAGCGCTATTCAACAATATGTTGTCGCCTGTAAATGTAAGACCATTAGCATTAGCTGAGTTATGTGTACTTGTAATGAGTAAAGCTAATGATAACAGGCTCAACTTGTGATTGTCGAGAATCTTTGAAATCATAATATTTAATAGTTAGTTTAAAAATTGATTAGCTTGCTAATCAAAATTTAGGTACATGAATGCTAAAACTAAAAGAAGATCACGCTATCTCAAAATTTAGCAGCAACGAAATCGATTGCGCCAATTAGACAAACGATTGCATAAACACATATTTATAACATTCAAAAAGCTGGAGGTAATTATCTGGAAGGTGCATCCAATAAAACGGGCTCTTCAAATAATTGAGGAGCCCGTTTTCATTTGTTTTATGGGAAATACTAATAACCTTTGTTTTGGGTTAGCACACCATAAGATAAGTCAATTTGACCTTGTGGAATTGGCATCAAATATAACTTATCATTCCAAGCACGTTCTTGCGCTAATCCATTGGATACATTGTAAATATTCTTCATCACATCGGGTGCTGTCTTCCAACGACGGATATCATAGTAACGTGTACCTTCTAAGATCAGTTCTATCGCCCGCTCGTTACGAATCAATTCTCTCATTTTAGCTTGAGACGCGTAAACAGTACGATCAACTTTAGGCATACCGGCTCTCTCTCGAAGTTGATCCAGTGCATCATACACAGAAGCATCCGGCCCTGACTTTTCGTTCTGCGCTTCAGCATAAGTAAGCAAGATTTCAGCATAACGTATTAGGATAATATTTGCATAGGAATCGACTTGTGCTCTACTGGATGTAGGATCAACCAGTTTTCTAAAATTGTATCCTGTTTGCGACATATTTGATTTACCACTCTGCCAAGCAAATTCATATCCACCTTCTTCTGTCAAAGCATTCCAAGGTGCTGTTTCAAACAAAACAGAAGCATAAAAACGTGGATCTCTATTTTTAAACTCTTTTACAAAATCTGATTTATCCGCTTTCGCATAATTGGCGGCCCGAGTAGCAGCCGAAACTTTTTCAACTGGTTGACCTGTTTTATAACTTGGATACAAATCAACTAGATTTTGCGTAGGCGTTAGGGAACTCCATCCACCAACACTTCCTTCCATTAAAAGAGTGTTATTGAACTGTGTTTGTGTCACAGGAATATATTGTCTGTCTAGAATGACTTCACTATTTCCTTCGTTTTCGACTTCAAATAGGCCTTCATAACTCCTTAATCCTAGTCTGAATTTAGTTTCGTCAGCTGCACTGCTGAAATCAACAAATTGACCATAGTTATCTTTTTTATCTCTTTCGGATTCACTACTTACTTTAAACAATGAATAACCTAAGCCCATAACTTCTTTTGCTGTTGAAGCTGCTTTCTCCCAATTGTTTTCATATAAATAAAGACGGGCTTTCAATGCAAGAGCTGCTCCTTTGGTGATTCTACCTTTTTCAGATGCATAGGAAGCAGGTAATTTTGTGGAGACTTCCTGTAGTTCATTGTATAAAAATTCCAACACCTCACTTTTCTTCGTACGGGGCACATTAGCATTTTCCTTTGTTAATACTGTTGTGACTAAAGGAATATCCCCGAACTTTTCTACCATAGGAATATATAAAAATGCACGGATAAATCTTACCTCAGCTTTATAGCGCTCTTTCAATTCAGCGTCCATCGTAGCCTTATCCACATTTTCCAAAAAGTAGTTACAGGAACGAATAGAGATGTAATCCCATCCCGCGTCCAAATCAGTTGCAACGGAACCGGAAGAGATATCCGTAGATGCACTTTCCCATGGATATTGAGCGTGTACTAAATCGGATGCTCCATCCATATACATCGCGTCTGAAAGCTTTGCATAAATTGCATTTGCTGCCAATTTAACATCATTTTCGGTTTTCCAATAATCATCCTCGGCGATCTTATTCACAGGCGTGCGATCCAAAAAATCTTTGGAACATGCTCCCATTAAAAGGGTCGCTGCCAACATTGGATATAATATGTTTCTTTTCATTTCTCTTCGTTAAAAAATTAAAATTTAGCTGTCAATCCTACAGAAATAGTCTTCACCCCCGGATAACTTGCTCTTCCAGAACCTGTTTCAGGATCATAATCTCCAAGACGTTTGTCTGCCATGAACGTAAATGGATTAGTCGAAGATGCAAACAAACGCAACTGCGACATCTTCATATGACTTAATACTTCTTTAGGGAAAGTATAACCAACCGTAATTGCTCGAATTCTAAAATAGTTTCCGCTAAATAACCAGAAATCCGAGGTTCTGTAATTTTGTGGCGCATCTCCTGTCAATGTAATCCGTGGAAATGGTGCATCAGCCTTATTATTTTCCTCTGACCAGCCATTTATCCAATTCTTTTTAATATTGGCTCCGTTAAAAAATGGTGCAGAAGCCTCATTTTCCAAATATGTTTTCACCCCACCAACACCATAAGTCAAGACATCTAAATCAAAGTTCTTATAGGCCGCACGGAAGTTAAAACCATAATTGAACCAAGGAACATCATTCCCCAAAATACTACGGTCTTCAGGGCCTATCACTTTATCGCCATTGGTATCAACATATTTAATATCACCTATTTTAGTCGTTGCTCCAAGACTGCTTTGGTCAGCATGGTCATTTATTTCTGTCTGACTGGTAAATACACCCGCTGTCTTATAACCAAAATAGTCACCAACAGACCCACCTACGCGATTGATATAATATCCGTCTATAATCTCGTTCACACTACCCAACGTGATAATCTTATTTTTGATTTTTGAAATATTACCTGATAGGGAATAGGTAAATTCATCACCAATTTTCCCATTATATGTCAATGAAATCTCAATACCCTTATTCTGTGTTGTTCCCTGATTGTAATAAGGAGAGTGTTTTTTATCAAATCCTTCAATAGATAATGGTACTTGTTGCAATAAGATATCCTCAGTCCTTTTAACAAAATAATCAGCAACCAAATTGAATTTTCCTCCTAAAAATGTCGCGTCAATTCCAACATTACTCATTGACACCTTTTCCCATAAAGCCAAACGATTAGCTCCGTAAAGTTGCTCCATACCATCTACAGCCGTACCATCGAAACTGTAGGCAGAAAAACGATCCAAAAGGTTATAATAGTTTCCAATCGGAACAGCATCTTGGTTACCCAATGTACCGTAAGATCCACGGAGTTTTAATAGATCAACCCATTTAACATTCTCCATAAAGGATTCTTTATTGATGTTCCAGCCAGCTGAGAACGAAGGAAAAGTCGCTTTTCTAACCTCCGAAGCAAAACGCGAAGAATAGTCCATACGCAAGTTTGCTTCTAACAGATATTTATCTTTATAAGAATAATTAAAACGTCCAAAAAAGGAACGTAGTGCCCATTCGTCTTGCGTTGTACGGTTTGCTAAACCTGTATCATCCGAGCTGGGTGCTCCTGAATCACCATTAATAATCGTTGATGCATCATTGGTGACAAAATTTTTCCTTCCCAAAAATGCTTCGCGATACACATTAGACTCCTGGGATGCACCAACAGTCACTTTTCCAAAGTGGTCGCCAAATGTCCGTTCGTAGTTTACCGTACCTTGCAAGAGTAGTTCCTGACGTTTCCCCCAATATTCCTTCAATTCGTTGATCGTATTTGCGGTGGATGGCATAGGTTCCTTAGTTACGAAATTAGTAACAGGATCCGTACGGTTGATAAAATCGAAGGAGTTTGTATTCGTATATTTCAAAGACATCGCCCCATCTATCGACAGCCCTTTCAACGGCGTTAAAGATGCATTCGCGGCCAATTGCAGATAATTATCCCGATTGTTTCCTCTTCCGCCTTCGGTAATGGCACGTAATTGATTATTTTTTGCAATCGTTGCATTGGGTTTTCCATTTGAAATAGATCCCCATGAACCATCAGATTGACGAATCACCGTAAACGGCAAAGCTCTTCCCATTTCGACCCAGCTAATTGCACTCCCTGTGCGATCGAAATCCTGCTTAAGGAATGACATATTGGTATTAAATGTCAATAGATCCTTGATAACAGTGGTATTCGTATTGAGCTTCATATTAACGCGATCTTGTTTACGCCCCGGCACTAACGATTGCTGGTCAAAATAATTTAAGCCCAAGTAGTAATTGGTGATCTTGCCTGGGGCATTCACATTAAGTCCGACTTCACGCTGTGGAGCAGAGTGTCTTAGGACCTCATCGTACCAATTATTATTTGGGTAAAAATCGGGTTCAGATTGGTTCTTATATTTCTCGATAACCTCAGGAGTAAAAGTTGCGGTTTTCCCAACATTAAGCATTGCTTTGTTATACAGCTCTGCATACGTTACAGCATCGGCATATTCCGGTAAAAACGTTGCACTTTGAAATCCGTAATTTGCATTGAAACCGATAACTGCGCGCTCTCCGCCTCCGCGCTTGGTTGTCACCAAAATAACGCCATTTGCTGCTCTGGATCCATACAATGAAGCCGAAGCTGCATCTTTCAATACCGACATACTCGAGATATCGTTCGGGCTTAATGCCGAGAATTCTGCGCTAGTTGCTGGGATACCATCTATAATAAACATAGGTGATGGTGACCCCAAATTTGACCTACCCCGCACGGTTATTGACCCTGCATTGGAAGCTGCTCCGGAAGAGCTTCGTCCAACCTCCGCCGGACGACTCAACACTGTAACACCAGGACTAATCCCCTGCAAAGCATTTTGAAGAGATGTAACTGGTCGATCAGCCAATTGTTTTGGTGTAATCGTTGCGACTGAACCCGTCATGTTCACTTTCTTTTGTGTCCCGTATGCCACAACAACAACCTCTTCCAAAGCCTCATTTGCAGACTCCAAGTTGATGTTGACAACTGGGCTTGTGACAACGACTTCCTGTGCCTTATAGCCTATACTATTGATTAATAGCACATCTCCATTTTTAGCCTCAATACTAAATTGCCCATCGGCGCCAGACGACGTGGACTTAGCAGTCCCTTTAACACGAATGGTGACACCTGCTTTGGGACCGTCTGAAGCTGAGATTTTACCTGTTACTTTCTGCTGAAATAGTACATTGTTGAACAAAGCACTGTTTTCCGAGAAATTGAGACTGTTCGCATTAGCCATATTATGTGTACTTGTAACAAGTAGGGCTAAAGACAATAAGCTCAATTTTTGATTACCAAGAATCTTTGAAATGATCATATTTAATAGTTAGTTTAAAGATTGATTAGCGTTCTAATCAAAATTTAGGTAAATGAATGCTAAAACTAGAAGAAGATATGACGATATCAAAATACGGAATCAACGAAATCGATTGCGCAAACTAGACAAACGATTGCATAAACACACATTTTACAGTGCAATCCAATATCAAAAAAGTAGAACGATTAAATAACAGCAAAAGACAGTTTTTTAACACGCTCACGACAATCGATAAAAAGAAATTTAGAAGAGTAGGAAAAAAGATGATCCTGAAAAACAGGCGGTATTATAGCGTAAATTAGGACACAAAAAAAGCCAAGATATTCACCTCGGCTTTTTTCTTTTAGTAGCGGGGACCAGACTCGAACTAGTGACCTTCGGGTTATGAGCCCGACGAGCTACCAACTGCTCCACCCCGCAATGTATTTTAAGTTTCTTGAAAAGAACCGGTCATTGCAACCGGCTCTCTCTTTTAGTAGCGGGGACCAGACTCGAACTAGTGACCTTCGGGTTATGAGCCCGACGAGCTACCAACTGCTCCACCCCGCAATGTATTTTAAATTTCTTGAAAAGAACCGATCATTGCAACCGGCTCTTTCTTTTAGTAGCGGGGACCAGACTCGAACTAGTGACCTTCGGGTTATGAGCCCGACGAGCTACCAACTGCTCCACCCCGCAATGTATTTTAAAT